>QWCE01000222.1_pt1 | contig 111033 bp, 92 predicted proteins | sample 1972531 | NCBI WGS metagenome assembly QWCE01 (sample SAMN09866716, study PRJNA288562) | Human gut metagenome isolate term4_stool, whole genome shotgun sequencing... | reverse complement strand
CCGCATCCACGCCGCGTCCCTCCTGCCAGCACCTCGTTTCGCCCAGCATAGCATGAGCATGCCCGGCCGCGAGCCCTCCCGCCTCCTTCGCATGCGAAAACCAAGAGGAGCCGAAGCGCGCTCGCTCCGGCTCCTCTTCCGAACAGGCCGATCGGCGTTACGCCGCGGGATTATGCGGCCAATCGTGGCAGTGCATGCACTGGTTGTCGGTGATCTCCTTGTCGCGCGCATGGCAGTTCACGCAGGAGTTGTACCCTCCGTGGAGGGGGTCGTGCGGGTTGCTCTGCTCGTAGGACGAAGTGGTCTCGGCCAGCGCCTCGTGCGAGCCTCCATGGCAGCTCAAGCACTGCTCGTCGGACACATACGCACCGGTGCCGTCGCCGGCAGCGGTCTGCGTCGTCTTGGCCGACGAGCCGTCCGCATCGGCGCCGGGTTCTGATGTCTGCGGCGCACATGCCGCCAACCCCAAGGTCAGGCAAAGGACAAGCGCAACCGTCGACAACGCGCCTACCGTGGATCGTTTGACGTTCAACATGGCTTTACGCTCCTTTCACCGCATGCTCGGCGGCAACGTAGCCGAACGTGACGGCGCGTCCGATGGACGTTCCAGGGATATGACGGGGGTAGTTGCCGGCGAAGAGATTTTTATGATAAGGAAGGCTCCTTCTCTCCTCCGCTCCGGCCAGGCGGAGCTGGCGGTCCAGACTTTGGGGGTTGACCCGGATCCCCATAGAAGAAACTTCAAAGGCATCGTCCAGGATCTCGTTATAAAAGAGAATATCACCGTTGAGGTCCCAGTCATCATAGTCGGGGGCCCGGCCGTCATGGGGCTTGCCCGAACGAAGGGGACCGCCAATCCCTTGGATAAAGACTGTCTTTTTCTCCCGGCAGATGGCCCGCTCCCTTTCCTTGGCGGTCAGGTCGGGATAGCGGTCCTCCAATTCCTGGCCGGTAATGAAGGTGACCTGGCGGACAATCTCCGTATCCAGGGAGGGAAAGCGGGACTTGAGGAGGTGGTTGACATTGCAGATGGAATCCACAATCCTTTGGACCGTCTCCCGGAGGAAGTCGGCATTCCGGTCCTCCTCCCGAATGATCTCCTCCCAATCCCACTGGTCAACATAGATCGAGTGGATGTTGTCCAGGTCCTCATCCCGCCGGATAGCGTTCATGTCGGTGAGGAGGCCCTCATAGGTGGAGAAGCCGTAGCGGCCCAAGGCCTCCCGCTTCCACTTGGCCAGGGAGTGGACCACCTCCCCCTCCTTATCCAGGGCGGGGATATCAAAGGCGACGGGGCGTTCCTTGCCCGAAAGGTTGTCGTTAAGGCCGCTGTCCTGGGCGACGAAGAGGGGAGCCGAAACCCGCTGGAGGTTCATCGTCGTGGAGAATTCGGATTGGAAGGTCTGCTTGATATAGTCAATGGCCCGCTGGATTTCATAGGCATCCAGCTTGGGCCGGTAGTTTTGGGGAATGAAAATCGGAGACATGAGTGCCTGCTTTCTGTGGAGAAAAAGGAAGGGTGAAGAAAAGGGGGTTAAACGATGACCTCCCGGTCAACCTTGTCCGCCTTGGCAAAGAAGTAGAAGCCGAAAATGAAAAGGATGACCAGGGCCAGGATGCCCAGGTTCTGCCGGCCTGTGGCCTGGGAAATGGCCGAAACCATCAGAGTTCCGGTGATCGAGGCTCCTTTTCCGAAAATATCATAGATGCCGAAGTATTCGCCGGACTTCTCTTTGGGGATGGACTGGGCGAAGTAGGACCGGGAAAGGGCCTGGACCCCGCCCTGGAACATGCCCACGCAAACGGCCAAGAACCAAAATTCCCAGACCTTGTCCAGCTGGACGGCGAAGAGGGTGATGAGGGCATAGGCCACAATGCAGACCTTGATCAAAAGGCCGTTGTCATACTTGTTGGAGAGCTTGCCGAAGAGGAGGGCGAAGGGGAAGGCCACAAACTGGGTCAAAAGGAGGGCCAAGAGGAGCTGGGTGGAATCCAAGCCCAGGGAACCCCCGTAGGCCACAGCCATGTCGATGATGGTGTAGACGCCATCGATATAGAAGAAAAAGGCAATCAGAAAAAGGAAGGCCTTTTTAAAGTGGCGGAGGTCCAGGATGGTTTTTCCCAGGCCCCGGAAGACCTGGCCCAGGGACCCCATGGTCTCGGAAGCGTAGTATTTCTGTTCAAAATTCTTGTAGAGGGGGATGGTGAAGGCCAGCCACCAAATGGCGTTGATGATGATGGCCCCGCCCATGCGGAACTGCATGGATAAGCCGATCTTTTCCCCCATGAGGATGAGGATTAGGGAGAGGATGAAGGGGACGGTGGAGCCGATGTAACCCAGGGCATAGCCGTAGGAGGAGACCCGGCTCATCCGTTCCGGCTCGGTAATGTCCGTCAGCATGGCATCATAGAGGACCAGGCTGGCCTGGTAGCCCACCCGGGCAATGATAAAAAAGACCAGGAATTGGAACCAGGAAAGGGGGAGCATGAGGGCCATCATGGTCAGGACTCCAACCGCCACGGTCATGGCGAAAAGCTTCTTTTTCTTCCCCCGGACATCGGCCATGGCCCCGAAAATCGGGCCCAGGATGGCGACAATGAGGGTGGTGATGGCGGTGGCGTAGCCCCAGTAGGCCAGGGCCATATGGGGGGCAAGTCCCCCGCCCTCGGCCAGGGAATTGAAGTAGATGGGGAAGATAGTGGAAACCAGGAGGGTGAAGGCGGAGTTCCCGATGTCGTAGCCGATCCAGGCCTTCTCCAACTTGGTCAGTGGGTACTTGGATTTCCTTGCTTTGTCTGTCATTTTTGTCCCCCTTGGGATATGTGTTTTTTATACTGTCGGCAGGCATCCTCCTTGCCCGCCTTAGTGAATGATCTAAAAAAATTATAACCCAAAGCGGGGGACTTTACCTCCCCCCAAGCGGATTCACCCTCTTCATGGGATAAAAAAAGTCGCCCGACTCCGGAGAGTCGGACGACTTTGGTCGCGATTTGCTTATTCTTGGGCCCGGAAGACCAGCTGCCCATCTTCCACAGTCATGGTCACTTCCTGGTCAGGGAGGATGGTCCCCTCCAGGAGCTTCCGTCCCAAGGAAGTCTCCACATGCTTCTGGAGATAGCGCTTGACCGGACGGGCGCCGAATTGAGGGGAGTAGGCTTCTTTTAGGATGAGGTCCTTGGCCTTGTCGTCGGCATGGAGGCCGATTCCCAGGTCGGCCAGGCGGTCATCGATCTTTTCGATCTCCAGGTCGATGATGGCTTCCACTTCCTTCTTACCCAGGGCCCGGAAGAGGATGATGTCATCGATCCGGTTGAGGAGCTCGGGCCGGAAGACCCGGCGGAGGTCTTCATTCACTCTTTCCTTGGCCTCCGAGCTGATCTCCCCGTCCTCCCCCATGCCCTCCAGGATATATTCCGAACCGATGTTGGAGGTCATGATGATGACGGTATTTTTAAAGTCCACCGTCCGCCCCTGGTTGTCGGTCAAACGGCCGTCGTCCAGGACCTGGAGTAGGATGTTAAAGACATCGGGGTGGGCCTTTTCAATTTCATCAAAGAGGACCACGCTGTAGGGGTGACGGCGGACCGCCTCGGTCAGCTGGCCCCCTTCCTCATAGCCCACATAGCCCGGGGCCGACCCGATCAGGCGGGAGACCGAATACTTTTCCATGTACTCGGACATATCAATCCGGACCATATTTCTCTCATCGTCGAACATAGCTTGGGTGAGGGCCTTGGCCAATTCCGTCTTCCCCACCCCCGTGGGGCCCAGGAAGATGAAGGACCCAATGGGCCTGTTGGCATCTTTCAAACCGGAAGAAGACCGGATGATGGCATCCGAAACCGCCTGAACTGCGGTGTCCTGGCCGACCACCCTTTCCTTGAGTCGGAGGGGGAGGTCCAGGATCTTGTCCTTTTCGCTTTGGGTCAGCTTGGCGACCGGGATCCCGGTCCATTTGGAGACCACTTCAGCGACTTCCTCCTCCCCCACTTCTTCCTTGACGGCGGATTCATCCTCATCCAACTTCTTGTTGGCCCGGTCCAATTGGACCTTAAGGTCGTTGAGCTTGCCGTAGCGGAGGGCCGAGGCCTTTTCGTAGTCGTAGTTTCTTTCCGCCTCTTCAATCTCATGGTTGACCCGGTCCATTTCTTCCTTGAGGTCGGTGGTCTCCTCCAGGGCCTTCTTGGAGTTTTCCCAGGCAATATAGCCGGCATTGTATTCTTCTTTAAGCTGGGCCATCTCCTCTTCCAGCTCTTCCAGCCGGCGCTTGGAGGCTTCGTCACTTTCCTTGGTCAGAGCCACCTTTTCAATCTCCAGCTGGAGGATCCGCCGCCTCTGGTCATCCAGTTCCTGGGGCATGGAGTCCAGGTCGGTCCGGACCATGGCCGCCGCCTCATCCATGAGGTCAATGGCCTTATCCGGGAGGAAGCGGTCGGTGATATAGCGGTCGGAGAGGGTGGCCGCCGCGATGACCGCCCCGTCGGAAATCCGGAGACCGTGGTGGAGTTCGTACTTGGGCTTGATCCCTCGAAGGATGGACACGGTGTCCTCCAAGGAGGGCTCATCCACCATGACCTTCTGGAAACGCCGCTCCAGGGCCCCGTCTTTTTCAATATACTCCCGGTATTCGTTCAGGGTGGTCGCCCCGATCACATGGATCTTCCCCCGGGAGAGGGCGGGTTTCATGAGGTTGGAGGCATCCATGGCCCCATCTGTCCGTCCGGCTCCGACAATGAGGTGGAGCTCATCGACGAACATGATAATCTGACCCTGGCTCTCCTCCACTTCCTTGAGGACGGCCTTAAGCCTTTCCTCGAATTGGCCCCGGTATTTGGCTCCGGCCAATAGGAGGCCCAGGTCCAACTCGTAGATCATAGTTTCCTTCAAGGAGGAGGGAACGTCGCCGTTGACGATTCGCTGGGCCAGGCCCTCGACCACGGCCGTCTTCCCCACCCCGGGCTCACCGATGAGGACGGGGTTGTTTTTTGTCCGCCGGGTCAGAATCCGGATAACATTGCGGATCTCTTCATCCCGGCCGATGATGGGGTCCCCCTTGCCCTCCCGGGCCTGGGCCGTCAGGTCCCGGCCGTATTTTTCCAAGACATCCTCAGTCTCTTCGGGGTTATCCGAGGTCACCTTCCGGGACCCACGGATGGAGAGGAGTTTCTCTTTAAAAGTCTTCTTGTCCACCCCGTATTGGTCGAAAATCCGACAGGAGGGGATATTCTTCTCATCCAGGAGGGCCAAAAAGAGGTGGTCCACGGAGATGTAATCATCCCCCATCTCCTTGGCCTCATCCTCCGCTTTAAGGAGGACCCGCTGGAAGATGGCATTGGGGTAGACCTGGCTCTGACCTTCCTGGACGGGGAGGTTATCCACCGCCCGACTAAGGTCCGTTTGGTAGAGTCTGATGTCAATGTTCATGGCCTTGAGGACCCGGGCTACCAGCCCATCGCTGTCCATGGTCAAGGCCAAATGTAAATGGAGGTCCGTGACCTCCGGGTTGACATTTTTTACCGCCGCTTTTTGGGCATCTTGGATGGCTTCCAAGGATTTTTGTGTGAATTTTTCCTGCATAATATCCTCCTAGACGCCCTTCATGGCGTCTTTGTATTGTTTTTCCATCTCTGGGGATAGATGGTCCGGGTTTTTGATCATGATGCGGAGGTAGAGGTCGCCTTTGTTCTTCTTCCGGTCTTGGTAGCCCTTGCCGGGAATTCGGATCTTCTGTCCCGACCGGGACTTGGCCGGCAGCTTGACCTTGAGCTTGCCATGGAGGGTGTCGATGGTCTTTTTCCCTCCGAAGTAGGCCTCCCAGGGGAGGACCTCCAGGTCCATGGTGATATCCAAGCCCTTTAATTCGTAGGGGGTTTGAATGTGAACCTTCAAAAGGAGGTCCCCATCCAAGCCCTGTTTTTCTCCATTCACCTTGATCTTTTGCCCTTCCTTGATTCCGGCGGGCCACTTGACCAGGATGTCCTTGTGGACGCCTTGGATGGTAAAAGCCAAAGTCCGGCTCCCGCCCCCAAAAGCCTCTTCCAGGGATAGGGTTAAATCGCTCTGATAGGCGGGCGACTGCCTCTGGGCCTTGGTCCGACCTCCTTGGTGAAAGAGGTCGCCCAGGTTGCCAAAGGGAGAGGATCCTCTACCACCCGACCCGGAAAAACCGCCCCTTCCGGCCCCTTGGCCTCCTCCGAAAATCAGGTCGAAGAAATCCGAAAAACCGCCGGCCCCTCCGGAGGTTGAATAGGTGTAGGTCCCTCCGCCATTCCGGAAGCCGGAGAATCCAAAATCACTGGGATCAAAATTCTGCCCGGCCTGGAAATTGTAGTTGGAACCGAAGCTGTCGTATTTCTGTCTCTTTTCTTTATCGCCCAGGACTTCGTAGGCTTCGTTCACTTCTTTAAATTTCTCATCGTTCGAGCGGTCGTCGGGGTGCAAGTCGGGATGGTATTTCTTGGCCAGTTTTCGATAGGCCTTTTTGATGGCCTCCTGACTGGCCGACCGGTCGACCCCGAGCGTCTCGTAGTAGTCTTTATATTTCACTTGCTCCTCCTTTTTGACCATCTTTGACTATTACTAGTATACGATTTTCGGCCGGAGATTTCAAGACTTTGCGTGAAATTTTAGCACTCTATTCCTTCGATTGATAATTCCGAGCAAAAAAGGACCGGGTCCCTTAACTTGATCAGGGAAACCCGGTTCTTCTTTTATCGCTTATTGCCTAGGCACAAAAAGCTATCTTCTTCGGTCCTTCTTCATCCATTTTCTGAGAGAAACCAACATTACCACGGCCAGTACAGACGCACCCAGCCAGAGGTAGAGGCTAGCATTGTCGCCGGTCGGGGGCGTCTTTTGGGGCTTGGTCGGCTTCTTGGGTTCCTCCGGCTTCTTGGATTCTTCCGGCTTCTTGGATTCTTCCGGCTTCTTGGGTTCTTCCGGTTTCTCCGGCTCTTCCGGCTTCTCCGGTTCTTCCGGCTTCTCCGGTTCTTCCGGTTTCTCTGGGATAGGAGGCTTATAGGCATTCTTCACAATAAATCCGGTGGAGGCATTCCCGGTGATCGTCACCTCATACCCCTTGCCTAAATCCACTTCCTTGACTGTATAGACAATCCGTCGACCGGACTTCTCTTTCTCCAGTCCGGTGAAGGTCCCGGTCCAGTTATCCTCTGCGGTCAAGGTCAATGTTTTACCGGTATCTTGACCATCCGCAAAGAGGCGGATCGTAACCGACTTGGGTCGGGCACCGTTAAGGTTATCCCCATCATCCCAGACCTTGGTCACCTGGACGCTGGTCTTATCCGGTGTATAGGTATTCGTCACATCGTATTTTGAATAGCTTGCACTGTAGCCCGGAACATTGTTTTCGCTAACCGTGTATTGAATATCTTTGCCATTTTCATACTTGGGCAGGTCGGCAAAAGTCCACTTCCATTCTTCAGCGGCAGAGACCTTTTTCGAGTCAATCTCCTTGCCATTCTTTAGCAAGCGGATGGTAATGGAGGTCGGGCGCTTTCCATAGCGATTACCCTGATCATTCCAAGTCTTGGAACCGGAAACTTCGATCGATTCATAGGTGTTGACCATCGTCATGGTTCCCGATTGACCGGAAACACTGTCCTTTGATTCGCTCTTATAGGGAATGGGATTATCCTTATCAAAAATTTCCTGGGCAGTATAAACATAGAGCTCACCTTTATCATTAGCCCTTGGCAGGTTCTCGAATGTCGTTTTCCACTTCCCATCATCACCTGCCTGTACCCGGTTAAAGCCAATATAAGTAGGCTCTTCCTTGCTGCCTTCGACCTGTCTATACAGCCCGATCATCACCGATTCAGGCCGTTTTTTGGCCTTATCTTCATTATCCTTCCAGGTTTTTTCTACGGTCACATCGATGGTGTCCTTTTTGCCAATAATAACGTCTCCGTTGGAGCCGATTCCCCCGCCATTTGCAGCGGCATAATTACCGGTGATCGTCACCTTAGCAAGATCTCTAACGGTTTTTTCATCTTCTCCTGGCCCTTGGCTATTCAAATTCAACATGGCATTACGAAGAACCCCATGCAGATAGCTGAGGGGAGCTTCTTTTCCATCGTCGAAGGTCCAGTGGTAGGGAGCTCCCCCTAACATCGATTCCGAAATCTCATATTTGGGGCTCCAGTTAATTCCACCCCAGAGTATGGTGGCATCAATATGAAGGTCCTTACCTGATTTGTCTGCATCATTTCCAAAGATAGCTGCACCTTCATTCACATAAATCTCGGTATTGGAAGAGGGACAAGCCGCATAACCACCGCCGCTATCTCCTGCGCGATTATCAGTAATAAGGGCGTTCGTTAAATATAGTTTTCCTGAAGCATAACCCTTTCTGTTGTGACCTCCATTAACATAGATGCCACCCCCACTGAAAATGCCGCCTAAGGCCTTATTTCCCTGAAAAAGCCCGGCCTTAATATTTGCTCTGGCGTAGCCTTCTTTATAGTTGGAGCCCTGAATAAACAGACCCCCACCCGAACTTCTTGCTGTGTTTTCCAGGAGCGATCCACCGGTCATCTCTAATTCGGAGTATCCTCCGTTGTTGACTACATTGGGGGTCCCCAGCGAGATACCACCCCCCTGCTTCTCGGATGTGTTCTTGGAGATTTCGCCACCACTGATAACCAACTTGGTCTGGTACCAGGTGGCGATACCACCACCTGCCGCAGTATAACCGTCGCTATTGACCGCATGGTTGTCCGTAATTATTCCGTCCCGAATGATAATTTGTGTACCCGCAGAAGAAGTATCTTCAGAAGAAAGATTCTTTCCTTGAGAAAAGATTCCCCCTCCCCAGACGGCTTCATTGCCGGAAATCCTACCCCCATCGAGGGTAATGACTGCTTCGTCCTTGGCAAAAACCGCTCCACCGGTTGCAGATGGATAGGGGTACCCCTTGCCTTCGTCAGCCAAGCGGTTGTTCTGTAAGGCACCGCCATTCCCTATCGTTAATTTTCCACCATTAACGAAGACCAGTGAACCATGGACAGGATCGACTTTATGATTTCCGTCAATGGTCATGTTTTCCAGGGTCAAGTCTCCCGTAGAAGTAACCTCAACCAAGTGGCCGGAAAAGCCCGGTTCCCTGTAGAAGGTGATCTTATCAGGATTGGTAAGCTCCCAGCTCTCTTTACCTTCTACCTTGATCGTATTCATCATATAGACGATGACATGGGGATTTTCTTTTGCTAATTCCTCCGCAACTTCCTTAGCTCGGGCAAAAGTTTTTACCGCCTTGTCCTTGCTTTCCCCCTGATTCTTATCCGATCCATTTTGTCCATCCCAATAAATTGCAGAAGCGATCTCTTTATGAACGACCAGGTCCCCGATATCTTCATTATTGGGATCCGGTTTAAACACCAGCCTAACCATGGGGTTGGTCACCCCTTTAAGAGAGATCTTCTTCACCAAATCCGGGCTGGCCCCATGGGCGATTACAAAGTCAGCAACTTCTGTTTTCTCATCATTAAGTGCTTCTTTTTCTTTAGCAAGAGAAAACTTCAGGGTTCCGTCTTTGCCGGTATACTTAAAATTCGGTCCAAAATTGATGGGCATGGTTTTTCCATCATTAAGTTCATCATCACTCACCAAAGAAAGTCGGTCATGGCTACCATCGATTGTCGTTTTCGGATTATGCCAAATATCATCAGTGACACGGATCCTGTCCCCTATGTAGAGTCTTTGGTTCATATCATATACAAAGGGAGAACCTCCAAGCTCAACAATCTTCGGATCAGTATTAACCAAAGAAAAATCAGCCTTATCACCTCGAATGCCGAAAGGCCACCAATTTCCGGAAGTGATATCTCGACCATTGAAGTCGATGGTGACCTTATCATCAATATAAATGGTTTCCGGCACATGAACCGGTATGGGGTCACCTGCTTCATTGGTATTAATCAATTTAATTGTCTCTCCGGGCTGAGCCCCTTCAATGGCATCAGAAAGTGTTTTATACTTCTTTCCATTAATTTCAGCTTCAAATGTGGGCTTCTTATAAACAACCGTTCCCTTTTCATCCACGACATAATCAGAAAAATCCTTGCTGGGGTCGGTAGGATCCTTCATTTTCGTCACGTCAATGTTTCGACATTTCTGACCGAGGTCATTCATTCCCCCGGCCGTGTTCTTATTGTTATAAATAGCGCTATTATTCAAGGTGAGCTCTGAAACATCGACTCCGGCTGCAGCATATTGAAAAGTGTTGATATTATTCTTTACTACAGTATTGGTAAGGGTATAGTTATCTCCTCCAACGATGGATAAGTTGTATGATTCATTTTCCTCAATCCGACAATGAATATACTCCCCATCTGCATAAAGAATTCCCTGGGCCTTATTGTTCAGGAAAGTACAATCTTTAAATACTCTTTTCCCTCGACCACCAATTCTCACTAAGCAATTATCACCTTCCGGGGTATTGTTATCGAAGTGACAGTTGGTGAAGGTCAGATTATCCTTTGTTCCTCCAAAAATAGCGTGCGCTTGATTCCCACTGATAATCAGATTTTTTATCTCCAAATCTTGACTGATACCGGAATAATTAGCTATAGAGATGGCATACCCCGGTCCGGTGGTTCCGGAGATGGTCAAATCTTCCAGATTAAAGCCTCCATTGACAGCATTGATGGCCCCGGCTTGGCTCGTAAATCTTGTCCTTCCGCCGATAATCTCTCCGTTTTTCACAGTCACCGTAGCATTATCTATGGTAAAAGCAGGCTTGACTTCTGTACCGGTGGAAGCCGAAGTCAGTTTATGACCTTCTAAATCGATAGTGAGGGCCTTTTTAATGGTGACAGACTCCGTCCGGTCCACGAGCAGCTTAACCGTATCCCCTTCCCCTGCTCCATCAATGGCCGCCTGTAAAGAGGGATAGGCCTGACCATTTACGGATGCGATTTCTCCAGCATTCCCTTCCGCCACGACATCAGGTGCAAAACCGGGAACAATGAGTCCGATAACCAAGGAAAGAACCAGGAAAAGAGAGAGGAATCGCTTGGTTTTCTGCACTTTTTTCATCTTGAAACCTCCATTCTGTTTAATAAAAATACGAATTTACACTTCTATAATCAAATATGCAAAGGGCATATAAATTCATTGATCCTAGATCATCCGCTCCAAGAGCTTCATGACCAGGAGGGCGGCCAGGGCGGACAGGCCCACGGAGATGGCCATGGACACCAGGATGCCGGCAAAGCCTCCTTTTGTCCTTTCCTTCTTTTTCCGCCCAAGGGGGAAGCGGGTCTTTGTCTTGCCTTCCTCCTCTTCTTCCTCCTCATCGGGAAGCTCAGTGGCCTTTTTCAGAATCGCCTTATCATAGGGATTCTTTTCCCCCAGAGCCTCCCGCATCCCTTCCACATCCCGGGTTAAGATCCCCTGGATGTCGAAGGTCTCCAGGCGACGGAAGGCGGAGAGGCGGTTGACGGCAAAGGGCCAAACTTCCAGACCCATCCCCCTGGCCTGGCTGACCAGCTTTTCATTGACCAGGATCCGGTTGGGAAGGATGGCCTCCAGTTCCAGTGAAGCAATCTCCTCAAAGAGGCCCTCTTCCAGGCTATCCGCCAAGATGGCCAGACGGATGTCCTGGTGAAGATCCCGGAGGATCCGGAGGGAGGAGGTCCGGGTGGAAGCCAGAATGACCCGGTCCAAAAGATCAAACTCCTCAACCAGGTCAAGAACCGCCTCCTCCATGCCGGGATAAAGGAAGTGGTTGTTCTTCATGTGGATGATGGTGGTATGGGGGAGGTCCTGGGCCCATTCCAAGTATTCCCTTAGCGAGGGAATATGGAGGTCGGTCCGGTCCCTGTAGTTTTTAAAAGAATAGGACTGGAGTTCTTCCAGGGTGTGGTGGCGGACAAAGCCCACGCCGTCAATCATCCGGGATTCGGAATCATCGTGAAAGACGACCAATTCCTTGTCCCTGGAAAAATGAACGTCCAATTGGATGGCGGATGCTCCCTCCAGGATGGCTTCCCGGAAAGCCGGCATGGTGTTTTCCGGTGCATTCTTATCCACACCGCGGTAGGCGATAATTTTCATTCCTCTTCCTCTCCTTCCAGTTCCATCGATAGGGAGAGCCAGCGGTCACTGGCTTCCTCAATCTTCTTTTGAATGGTCTCCAGCTGGTCATGAACTACCATGGCCTCTTCATAGTCCTCATAAATCGCCGGGTCCAGGGCTTGTGCCTGGAGGATCTCGGCTCGGGCCTGGAGGTCTTGGATCTCCCGGTCCAGGTCCTGGATCCGGGCCCTGGCCTTTCGGACCTCCTCCTTCTTCATCCGCTTCTTCTTCTGGATTTTCTTCTTTTGAGTCTGGGTCAGGCCTTCTCCGGCCTCCTCTTCCCCGGCATCTGCCTCCTGGCCGGCCAGGAAGTCATCGTAATTCCCCAGACTGGTCACCATCCCTTCCGGCGTCAGCTGGAAGATGTGGTCACAGACGTGGTTGAGGAAGTAGCGGTCATGGGAGATGACCAGGACCGTCCCCTCATAGTCGATCAGGGCCTCCTCCAGGATTTCCCGACTCTCAATGTCCAGGTGGTTGGTCGGCTCATCCAGGAGAAGGAGGTTGGCATTGGAGAGCATGAGCTTGAGGAGAGCCAGGCGGGATTTTTCTCCCCCCGACAGGTCCCCGACCACTTGGAAGATATCATCGCCAACGAATTGGAACTTGGCCAGGTTGGACCGGACCCGGTAATGGTCCATCTGGGGGTAGGCATCCCAAAACTCATCGATCACCGTCTTCTCATCATCCAGATTGGCCTGCTCTTGGTCGAAATAGGCCGTTTTCACCGCAGACCCAAAGCTGACCCTCCCCATGTCTCCACTCATCTTATCCAAAAGGATCCGGAAGAGGGTGGTTTTGCCCACCCCGTTCTCCCCGACCAGTCCTACCTTCCATCCCTTTCCCAGGTAAAAGCTGACTCCCTGAAAAAGAGGGCGGCCGTCGAAAGACTTGGCCAGGTCCTCGACTTCCAAAACATCCCGGCCCGACTCATAGCGAGGGGTCAGTTTGAACCGCATATGGGGGTCCTGGTCCGGTGGGGCCTCCACCAGGACCATCTTGTCCAGGAGCTTCTGCCGGGACCGGGACTGGGCAATTCCCCGCTTGCGGAGGGACCCTCCCTGCTTGGACAGACGGTCAATGATCTCCTGTTGACGGGCGATTTCCGCCTGCTGGTTCTCATAGGCATGGCGGAGGACTTCCAGATCCTTGGCCCGTCTCTGCGTGTATTCCCGGTAGCCGCAGTTATAGGCAAAGAGCCTGCCCTTTTCGATGAGGAAGATCCGTTGGCAAATCCGGTCCAAGAAATACCGGTCATGGGAGATGAGGAGGACGGCCCCCTTGAAATCCACCAGGAAGGATTCCAGGAAGCGGATGGCCTGGATATCCAGGTGGTTGGTGGGCTCATCCAAAAGAAGGATGTCCGGCCGGCCGGATAGCATCCGGGCCAGCTCTAGTCGGGACTTCTCCCCGCCGGAGAGGACGTTGACCGGATCGTCAAACCGGTCCTCCCCAAAGCCCATCCCCTTGAGGATCCCCCGAATTTCAGAGACGTAGGAAAGGCCCCCTTCCTCCTCGAAGCGTTCGGTCAGGACCTGGTAGGAGGACATGACCCGGGAAAGCTCCTCTTTGGTCAGGTCCTCCCCCATCTGCTTTTCCAAGTCCCGGAGTTTTTCCTCCACCCGGAAGGCCCGCCAATAGGCCTTCTTGCACTCCTCAAAGAGGGAGTTGTCCGATTCAATATGGACGTTCTGGGCCAAGTAGCCCAGGCGGAGGTCTCCCTTCATGGAGATTTTCCCGGAGTCCGGGTCCTCGATGGAGGTCAGGAGGCGGAAAAGGGTGGTCTTGCCCACGCCATTCCCGCCGATGATCCCGATCTTGTCCCCCTGGTTGACCTGGAAGGAAATCCCCTTCAGGATCGGCTTGATCCCATAGGATTTTTTTAGGTCTTGTACACTGATTACTGCCATATGCGGTTCTTTCCTTTATCTTCTAGGCCCCCTGGTAGTCATCCGGGTGATGGATGTAGTAGGTAAGGGTATGGAGGGATTCCTCCAGGTAGACATTTTCCAAAACGACCCCCTCCTGCAAACGGATGTCATAGAGGGCAAAGTTCCAGATCCCCTTAATGCCTGCTTGGCTGGCCCGGTCGGCGATTTCCTGGGCCACCCGGGAAGGGGTGGTGATGGTGATGATGTCCAGGCCTTCTTTTTGGATGATCGCCTCCAGCTTATCGATGGAGTGGATGACCCTTCCGCTGAACTTGGTCCCCACTTTTTCCGGATCCACATCAAAGAGGGCCTTGAGCTCGTAGTTGGTGTTGGAGAAGAGCTGGGAGTTGGCGATGGCCTCGCCCAGGTGGCCGATGCCCACGATGCCGACTTTTTGTCCGGATTCCACCCCGATGATCCTTCCCACTTGGTCCCGGAGACTGTCGACCCGGTAGCCGAAACCCTGTTGGCCGAAGCCGCCAAAGTGGTTAAGGTCCTGGCGAATCTGGGAGGCGGTAAAGCCGGTAATTTCACTCAATGCGGCGGAAGAGACCCGCTCCTCTCCCTTTTCAGCGAGAATCGTTAGATAGCGGTAATATTTCGGCAAACGCCGAACCACCGCCTTGGATATTTTTTTCATTGGGACTCCTTCCTAGGCTCGTCATCCTTGAAAAAGAAAAAGTGGACCAGGTGGAGGAAGACCACCAGGACGCCTAACAATAGGCCCAGGGACATGAGGAAGGTCATGGTGGAATTGGCTAGAATTTTCTGGTAGACTCCCGGATCGACGAAAAGCGCTTGGAAAATAAAGATGGCCGGCAGGATCCCCCCGCAAAAATAGGCCGCTTCAACCAGGCCGATGAAAACCTGGAAGCCGTCGATATGGGGGTCCAGGAAAATGGCCAGGCCATGGAGGGCGGCAAAAGCCAGGGACAGGACCAGGAGAACATAGGAAATCCGCTCCATGGTAATAAAGAGAGTGGGATCCTTCATGGCTCCTGAAGATAGCGTATAGTCGATGGCCAGGGAAAAGAGGAGGTGGACGGCGACCAGGACAAAAGCCAGTCGGCCGATCCTCCTTGTGGATTTTTTGACCTCGTTCATGGGTAACCCCTTTCTCTCCCCACCTTTATAGAATGGGGGCAAAAAGCCGGCAAATCGGGCTCAGGATCTTGTAACGGAGTGGCATGGTCTTCCACCACTCCTGGGTCAGGAGGGTGGATTTCTTGATATCCTCATCAAAGGCCCGGCGGAGTTCTTGGTTGACTTCCGCCGAATAGACGATTTCCGAGGCTTCAAAATTCAAAGAGAAGGAACGCTCATCGATGTTGGCCGACCCCACCATGGAGAAGACATCGTCGACGATGAGGACCTTGGAATGGAGAAAGCCGTTGTCGTAGCGGTAGATATTGGCCCCGTTCTTGGCAATGGCTTTGGTGAAGGACAGGGTGGCGGGATAGACCACGGGGTGGTCGGGCTTGTCGGGAATCATAATGTTGACTTCCACCCCCTGCTGGAGGGCGATGGTCAAGGCCTCCTGGAATGAAGAGTCCGGTATGTAGTAGGGGGTGTGGATGTCGATCCGCTTGTCGGCCTGGTTAATCATCTTGATCATAGCCAGTTTGATGTTCTTCATCTTGGTGTCCGGTCCGGACGAGACCATCTGACAGAGGGTGGACCCGGTCCCTTCCGTGGGGCGGATATCCGGCTCCAGGGCGGGGTCAAGACCTGTCGCATAATACCAGTCCTGGATAAAGCGGACCTTAATGGCATGGGCAGCAGACCCTTGGATTCTCAGGTGGGTATCCCTCCAGTAACCGAATTTGTCATCCAAGCCCAGGTATTCATCCCCCACATTGAAACCGCCAATATAGGAGATGGCGTCGTCGATGACGACCAGCTTCCGGTGGTTCCGGTAGTTCATCCGGAGGTTGATGATCCGGAGGAAGGAAGGGAAGAAAATCTCCACCTCAATGCCGGACTCTTTCATTCGGCGAAACTCCCGCTTGGAAATGAAGCGGCAGCCAATCCCGTCGGTGAGAAGGCGGACCCGGACCCCTCGTCCCGCCGCCTGAACCAGGTGGTTGATCAGGCGGGTGCCCAGGCCATCCGACTTAAAAATGTAGTATTGGACTTCGATGGAGTGTTGGGCTTGGTCTATATCTTTTATAAGAGCATCAAATTTTTCCTGACCGTCCGTAAACACCTGGACATCATTGTCAGCGGAAAGGACGGACTGGTTGAGTCTAAGGTTTAAGGTGGCCAGTTCCCCCACCTCCCCTATAGTGGCCCTTTTTTCGAAGTCGTCGAAAATGTCGGGCAAGTCCTCCAGCATCTTCTCCTGGATTTCGCTCTCCTCTCGGATAGATCGGTCTTGCTCGGCTTTTATCCGGAACATATTGGTCCGGCGGGTATCCTGGCCCAGGAGGAGGTAGGGGAAAAAGCCCACAATCGGGAGGAGGGTCATGACCAGGATCCACATAAAGGTGGAGCGGGCAGGTCTTTCCCGGCCCCAATAGATGATGGTCAGGACCAGGACCAGGTTGATCCACCAATAATTTTGATAAATAAATGTATAGATCATCTGAAAAATCTTTACAAATAGGTCCATGACCGACTCCTTGCGAATCTTATGAATACTTCTTGGATTTATAGCGCTTGTTGGTGTCCAGGATGGCCTTGCGGAGGCGGAGGGCATCCGGGGTGACTTCGATGAGCTCATCCTCTTCCACAAACTCCATCATCTGCTCCAGGCTGAGCTTAAGAGGGGGAGAGAGCTTAAGGGCTTCGTCGGAGGCGGCGGAGCGAATGTTGGTCAGGGCCTTTTTCTTGCAGACGTTGACCTCGATATCCAGGCCCTTGGGGTTGGCCCCTACCACCTGACCCTCATAAACTTCCACGCCGGGTTCGATGAAGAGTTGACCCCGGTCCTGGGCGGCAAAGAGCCCATAGCCGGTGGCTTCCCCGGTTTCAAAGGCGATCAGGGACCCGGTTGGCCGGCGGGGGATCTCCCCTTTATAGGGGGCGTATTCCAAAAACTCGTTGTTAAGGACCCCGGTTCCCCGGGTGTCCGTCAGAAGCTGCTGGCGGTAGCCGATCAGGCCACGGGCAGGAATATTGAAGATGAGCCGGGTGTAGCCGGATGGGGTGGTCTTGATTTCCTGGAGTTCTCCCTTCCGCCGGCCAAGCGCCTGGATGACGGCTCCGGAGAATTCCTGGTCGATGTCCACGACCACTTCTTCGATGGGCTCCATCTTGTGGCCTTTTTCATCGGTCCGGAAGAGGACTTCCGGTTTGGAGACCTGGAACTCATAGGATTCCCGCCTCATTTTTTCAATCAAGACGGAAAGGTGGAGCTCACCGCGGCCGCTGACTTTGAAGGAATCCGTCCCCTCCCCTTCCTCAACCCGGAGGGAAACATCCGTTTCCAGCTCCTTGAAAAGGCGGGCCCGGAGGTGGCGGGAGGTAACGTATTTTCCTGAAAGACCGGCAAAGGGAGAATCGTTGACCGAAAAAGTCATCTGGAGGGTGGGTTCTGAAATCTTCACAAAAGGCAGGGGGGAGGGATCCTCCGAATTGCAGAGGGTGTCCCCCACTTCGATCCCTTCCACGCCGGAAACAGCGATGATGGACCCGACTCCGGAGGATTCGACCGGGACCCGCTTGAGTCCGTCGAATTCAAAGATCTTGGTGATTTTGACTTCCCGGTCCACTTCAGGATTATTGTAGTTTTTGATGGTGACGTGGTCCCCTACCTTGACCTGACCCTGGCCGATCTTCCCGATCCCGATCCGGCCCACATAGTCGTTGTAATCGCAGGTGGAGATGAGGAGCTTGAAGGGGCCCTCGCTGTCCCCTTCAGGGGCAGGGATGGCTTCCAGGATCATGTCCATCATGGGGGCCATATCGGTCCCTTTTTTGTCCTGGTCCCGGCTGGCCCATCCCTCCCGGGCGGAGGCATAGATGATGGGGGAATCCAGGTAGGATTCCGGCGCATCCACGGCGATAAAGAGGTCCAGGAGTTCGTCCTTGACCTCATCGACCCGGGCATCGGCCCGGTCCACCTTGTTGATGCAGAGGATGGCGGGCAGGCCCAGGTCTACGGCCTTCCGGAGGACAAACTTGGTTTGGGGCATGGGGCCCTCGAAGGCGTCCACCAGGAGGATGACTCCGTCGCACATTTTCAAGACCCGTTCCACTTCGCCGCCGAAATCGGCGTGTCCCGGGGTGTCAATAATATTAATTTTCGTCCCTTTGTAGTTGACCGCAGTGTTCTTGGAGAGGATGGTGATCCCCCGCTCCCGCTCCAGGTCGCCGGAATCCATGACCCGGTCCTGGATTTCCTGGTTCTGTCGGATGGAACCGGAGACCCGGAGGAGCCCATCCACCAGGGTGGTCTTGCCATGGTCAACATGGGCGATAATCGCAACATTTCGTATATCTTGTCTTTTCATTCTTACTCCCTAACTGTATTCCATAAAGGACCGACTTGGCCGGATCCTTCTTATCCTATTAATTTTAACATAAAAAAAGACCCTGTCTCCGAGAAATCCCGATCCATCCGTGCTTGGAAGGGAGTCCTCATGGCGATCCAGGGCCTAGGAGTGATGAAATTTATAGATGCAGTGGACCTCGCTTTTATTGACCGTCAGCTCTTCCACCAAGGCTTCCACGATCATGAGCCCCCTTCCGGAGGCCTTCATCTTCTTTGCCAAACAGGGCCCTTCCCAGGTCACCCCGCTGCCTTCATCCCGGACGGAGATGGAAATGACCTCATCATCCGCCGTCACATCGAACGAAACAATCTTGTCGGGATTGTTCCGGTTCCCATGCTCGCAGGCGTTGATCATGAGCTCCGAGATCACCAGGCGGATATCCTGGAGGCTGGACCGGTCCATGGGGAGGTGGCGGTCGATCTCTCGGACGATCCGGAGAGTGTGGTCGCAGATGGAGGAAATTTCGCTGGGGATGGTACCGGAATACCGATAAAGCACGAAAGCCTCCTTTCTACGCCGGACTCCATGAGCCGAAGGCGGGTCTGCCGATCGATCCCTAGGTTTGCTCTTTCTCTTCAATTTTCACACAGCCCTTTTATACCCCAGGAAATTGACAAGTAATCAGACCGGGAAGGCCAAAGGGGCCGGAAGAAGGGAAAGGAGTCAAAAGAAAAAAATCCGACGAAATCCTTTCACTTTATCGTTTGGATTGCCCGGACTATGGTATATATTTAGTGTACCTTATCGAATCCCGGGGATGTCCGGGAAAAACTCAAGGAGGAAAGTATGAAAAAGTATGAATGTGAAGCTTGCGGCTATATCTATGATCCTGAAAAAGGCGATCCCATGAGCGATATCGCTGCCGGAACCGCTTTTGAAGACCTGCCTGAAGATTGGGTTTGCCCTGTCTGTGGCGCCGGCAAAGACCAGTTTTCAGTGGTTGAATAAGCCAATCTCGATTCCTGAAATAAAAGAAGCCCGGTTGGAGCGGAGTGCCCGCCCCGACCGGGCTTTTTTATGTTATAGACCTTCCAGGAAGCGGAGTCCCTTGTTAATCCCCCAGTCCAGAAAAGAGGAGTAAGCCAGGATGGAGGGGATTTTGGCCCAAAGTAGGTGAAAAAGAAAATAAGAAAACTTCATATTGGACAGGCCGGCCAGCATGCAGACAAAGTCATCCGGGGCAAAAGGCAAAAGGATGATCAGGACGAAGGCCCGGTTGACCTTCTTCTCATGCTTTTCCATCCAGCGGGTGTACTTGACATAGGTTTCTTCCTTGACCATGGACCGGACAAAGACGGTTCCAAAGATCCGGGCCAGGAAGAAGTCACCGATGGAGCCCAGGATGATGCCAACATAATTGTAGATAAAGCCCCATAGAGAGCCAAAGAGGTAGACCCCGATAACCAGGGTCAGCCCGCCCGGAATGATGGGGACGATGCACTGGAGGATCTGGATGGCGATGAAGACAATGGGTCCCCAGATGCCGAAGCCCCGGATAAAGTCCACCATGACCTGCTTGTTGGTGAAAAGGCCGGCCCGGTAGGCCAGGATGGCCAAAAGGACGGAGAGGACAATCCCCAGGATGGTGATGGTCTGGATGATCCGCCGGTTCCCTTGGATGGTCTTTTCCGACAAGGCCTCTTCCATAGTGTCCAGCCGGTCCTCCATCCGGGACAGTCTCCCCTTTTTCTTCCCCTGGCTTTCCGGATCCGGCCCTTTGGCTTCCTGTTGTTGAAGGTCCTCCTTCATTTCAGGCTTCCCTTCTTCGCCAGGCTCTTAGTCTTCATCCGGAAGCTGGCCCGGGACCACTTGGCCCGCATGATGTCGTAAAACTTCCCATAATCGGACCGGTCCGTCAAAAGGGTAAACTGGTCAGCCAGCTTGCTCATGATCCGCTCCCTCTCCAGCTGGCTCTTTCCCGGGGTTTCCAGAACCCGCTCATAAAGAGCATTGACCCGGTCGCCGAACCGTTCCGTTCCAAAGGCCTCCCGGCTATCCCAGGCCGCCCGGCTCATGGCAGCCAAACGGTCGGGGTCATCCACCAGGGCTTTGATCCGGTCGACGGCCTGGTCTGTCGTATCAAAGATAAAGCCGTCCACCCCTTCCTGGATGACCTCCACCGGCGCATCGTCTCTTCGGGCGATGACCGGGCGTCCGTTGGCCAGGGCCTCGATATAGGTCAGGCCCTGGGTCTCGGAAACGGAAGCAGAGATAAAGAAAGAGAAAAGCCTGTAATACTTGCCCACCTCGTCGGGAGAAACCATGCCGGTAAAGCGAACCCTGTCCCGGATCTCTAAAGAGTCCACTTCTTCTTCCAATTGCTTCCGGTACTTCCCGTCTCCGACCAGGACCAGGTAAACATCCGGCCTTTCCTCCAGGAGCCTCTTGTGGGCCTGGAGGACCTCATCCAAATTTTTCTCCTCCGCCAGTCGACCGACGGATCCATAGATAAGGGCATCCTCAGGAATATCCAGCTTCCGGACCATGACCTTCCTCTCCTCTACAGACAGGCTGACCTCGTATTTGGAGAGGTCGATCCCCGTAGGGATGACCACCACATGGTCCGCCACCCCCTTCTGAAAAAGGAGGCGCTTGGTCTTCCGAGTGGGGGCGATGACCACGTCAGCGGTCCGGAGGCGGACCCGCATGACCGGGGCGATGAGGTCCTGCATGACCTGTCCCGGAAGGACGTATTGGACATAGTGCTCATAGAGGGTGTGGTAGGTGTGGACGATGGGGGCCTTGCACCGTTTGGCGATCCGCTCCACAAAAGAATAGGTGAAAAATTCACATTGGGAATGGATGATGTCCGGGCACCAGTCGCAGACCTCGTCCAAGAGCTTGCTGCTGATCATCAGGGAGGCCCGGACATCCGGATAAATATTCAAGGGCATAGAACCTACATAATAGGTCTTTCCGGAAGAATAGGAGTGGTGGTTGGGAGAAAGACAAAGAAGGCGGACATCATGCCCCTTCTTTTCCAGCTCTTTCATGAGGTTGAGGACAGAGACAATGACCCCATTGACTTGGGAGGGATTTAAATCGGAAGTCAGGAGGATTTTCATGGCTTTCTCCTTCTAAAGTTCTTGGGGATCAACCAACTCGCCTTGGTCGAGGATGCCGTCAATCCGGGTCCAGGCCTCCCGGACTCCTCGTCCTTGGACGGCGGAAAAGGGAATGAGGAGGGACCGGTCGGGAATTTGGAGGCTGGAGACCAGGACCGACTCGGCCTGGCCCTGCTTGTTTTTGGACAGCTTGTCCGCCTTGGTCCCGATGACGGTTCCTGAAAATTGACCATCCAGGATCCAGTCGTACATCTCCCGGTCCATGAGGTTGGGCTCATGACGGAGGTCGGCCAGGAGAAAAACGTCCACCAGGTTATCCCGGTCGGCCAGGTAGTCGTTGATGAACTTGGCCCATGAGGCCCGGTCCTTCTTGGAGACCCGGGCATAGCCATAGCCCGGCAGGTCAACCAGGCGGAAGAGGCCGTTGATGTTATAAAAGTTGATGGTCCGGGTCTTGCCAGGGGAAGAGGAGGTGTAGGCCAGCTTCTTCCGCTTGCAGAGGGCGTTGATGAAGCTGGACTTGCCCACATTGGACCGACCCACCATGGCGATTTCCGGCAGGGGGGCCTGGGGCCAACCCTCCGGAGCCTGGGCCATGGCCTCCAGGCAAGCGTCTTTTACCTTCATCAGTCCTCCTTTCCGAAGGTAGAGGGGGCATGGACCTAGTGGGCCCGGGGTCTGGCCTCATCCTCTTCCTTTCCTTCATGATTCCGGGAAAATCCTATGGTTCCCGCTTTTTTGTCGGATTCAAAGATGATTTCTTCCTCCCTCTCCACCGGACTGAGGAGGGCTTTTTGGATGAGGTCATCTACCCGGTCAACAGGGATGAAGGTCATCCCCTCGATGGACGCCTTCTCCACCTCTTCCAGGTCCCGCATATTCTCCTTGGGAAGGAAGACGGTGTCGATCCCGTAGCGCTTGGCAGCCAGGACCTTTTCCCGGATCCCGCCCACGGGAAGGACATGGCCGTTCAGGGTGATCTCCCCGGTCATGGCCACGTCGGACCGGACGGGCCGCTGGGTCAGGATGGAGACGATGGCAGTCAGGATGGAAACCCCTGCCGATGGCCCGTCCTTGGGGACAGACCCCTCGGGCATGTGGATGTGGATGTCCTCAAAAGTGTAGAAGGAGGAGGAGATCCCATAGCGGCCGGCATTGGACCGGATGTAGGAGATGGCCAGCTCTGCCGATTCCTTCATGACCTCCCCCATGGACCCGGTCAGGAGGAGACCCCCACGACCGGCCATCTTGTTGGCTTCGATCAGGAGGAGTTCTCCCCCCACCTCGGTCCAGGCCAAGCCGTTGACCACCCCGATTTGGGGGGTCTTGGTCCGCTCATCGTCCAGGTACTTGGGCTGGCCCAGGAAGTCCAACAGGTTGGTCTGGTTGACCCGGACCTTGTCAGCCCCTTCCACGATCTTCCGGGCTGACCGCCGGCAAATCTTCCCAATTTGGCGTTCCAACTCCCGGACTCCGGATTCCCGGGTGTAGCTCCGGATAATGCTTGTCAGGATAGGGCGGGGAATGGCCAAATTGGCCGCCTTGAGTCCCGCCTCCTCCCTCTGCTTTTTCACCAGGTAGCGGGCGGCAATCTCCAGCTTTTCATCCTCCGTGTAACCGGGGATCCGGATGACTTCCATCCGGTCCAGGAGGGGGCGGGGAATGGTCGTCGTGGTGTTGGCTGTGGTAATAAACATGACCTGGGAGAGGTCGAAGGGGACCTCCAGATAGCGGTCATGGAATTCAAAGTTTTGCTCGGGATCCAGAACCTCGAGGAGGGCTGATGCCGGGTCTCCCCGGAAGTCGGACCCGATCTTATCCACCTCATCGAAAAGGAAGACGGGGTTCATGGACTTGGACCGCATCATCTGGGCAATAACCCGACCGGGCATGGCCCCGATGTAGGTCTTCCGGTGGCCGCGAATTTCCGACTCATCCGTCACCCCACCCAGCCGCATGGAGGTAAACTCCCGCTTGATGGCCCGGGCGATGGACCGGACGATGGAGGTCTTCCCCACACCCGGAGGACCAACCAGGCAGAGGATGGACCCTTTGGAGTCAGCCCGGAGTTGGCGGACGGCCATAAATTCCAGGATCCGGTCCTTGACGTCCTTAAGGCCATAGTGGTCCCGGTCCAAAATTTCCTGGCTCTTGACCAGGTCCTTCCGGTCCTTGGTGTATTTCCCCCAGGGAAGAGCCAGGACGGTATCCAGGTAGGTCCGGGAGACATTGACGTCCGGCGACATGGGCGAAAGATAGGTGAGCTTTTCCACCTCCTTGAGAACCACCTCTCGGGCTTCTTCCGGCATCTTCAGAGCCTTGACCCTTTCCTCATAGCTTTCAGCGATGGAGAGGGGGTCGGACCCGTCATCATCCATCTGCTCCCGGAGGATCTGGATCTGCTCTTGAATCAGGAAATCCTTCTGGTTCTTCTTGACCCGGTCCTGGGCTTCTTCTGAAATCTGTTGCTCCAGAACGGTTAGCTTGGCCTGGAGGTCCAAGGCGGACTGGACCATGACCAGGCGCTCATCGACATTGAGTTCGGTCAGGATATCCTGGGCCTCCTCATAGCTGAGATCCAAATGGGAAGCCACCTCATCCGCCAGGGCCCCGGGGTCGTCCGACTGGAGGCGGGGCAAGAGAAGAAAGTCCGGGATCCCCATGGAGGTCCGGAAGAAGGAGAGGGCGGAAGAAGAAACCAGACGGGCAAGGAGAGCCCGGTTGTCATTTTCCTCCAGCTCATCCGGGTCGTAGTGGTACTTGACCACTTCCGCTTCCACATAGGGGGAGGTCCGGATAAAGCGTTGGATCTCCGCCCGGCAGAGTCCCTCCACAATGACCTTGGAATTCCCGCCCAGGAGCTGGAAGTTCTGGCGGACAGCCACCATGGTCCCCATGGTCATGTAGTCCTCCAGGCCGGGATTATCCACCGAAGGATCCTGTAGAGCCAGGAGGAGGACCTCCTGGTTGTTTTTTACAGCTTGGTCGAGAACGGCTTCTTCCCGCTCGCTTTCCAGGTCAAAGGTCAGGGCCCCGCCGGGAAAGACGATCTCCGTACGGGCTAAGAGAACGGGACAGACCGTTTTTTCGACATGGTAATATTTTTTCGTCATACTTCCTCCTGTGTCCTGGGCCTGGCGACAAGCAAAGGACGATCATCCACCGGTTGGTTATGAAATAAAGGACAGCCGGCCGGGGCCGGCTGTCGAATTACCATTCAGCGAACATTCAAGGGCATGGACTGCTGGCCGACCATTTCCGTCTGCCTGAGGAGGTCGGGCTCGGCCTCCCCTTCTACCACATCCTTGGTAATGACGCACTGCCGGATATCATCCAGGTCGGGAATGTCAAACATGGGTTGGCGGAGGAGCTTCTCCATGATTGACCGGAGGCCTCGGGCCCCCATTTTTCGTTCAAAGGATTCCCGGGCGATGGCCTCCAAGGCATCCTGGTCAAAGAGGAGGTCCACCCCATCCAGGCGGAAGAGCTCCTTATACTGCTTGACCAGAGCGTTCTTGGGTTCCAGGAGGATCCGCTGGAGGGCATCCACCGAAAGCTCCTGGAGAGCGACCAGGACCGGGAGACGGCCGATGAGTTCCGGAATTAGACCGAACTTCATCAGGTCCTCGGGTATCACATCTTTAAGGGTGTCGGATAGGGATTCCTGGGAGTGGTCCACCTTCTCCTGGTTGAAGCCGATGGGGTTCTCCCCCTTCCTCTTTTCCACCACTTTTTCGATGCCGTCGAAGGCCCCGCCCACGATGAAGAGGATGTTGGTGGTATCCACCTGGATCATCTCCTGGCGGGGGTGCTTTCGGCCGCCCTGGGGCGGGACGCCGGCCACCGTCCCTTCGATCAGCTTAAGGAGGGCCTGCTGGACCCCCTCGCCGGAAACATCCCGGGTGATGGAAGGGTTCTCCGACTTCCGGGCAATTTTATCAATTTCGTCAATATAAATGATCCCATGCTCAGCTAACTCTACGTCGAAATCGGCAGCCTGGAGGAGGCGGAGGATGATGTTCTCCACATCCTCGCCCACATAGCCGGCTTCCGTCAAAGTGGTGGCATCGGCAATAGCGAAGGGAACCCGGAGGGTCTTTGCCAGAGTCTGGGCCAGGAGGGTCTTCCCGGAACCCGTCGGTCCGATCAAGCAGATGTTGGACTTTTGAATGTCCACCTCTGTCTCATGACCCCGGTATATCCGCTTATAGTGGTTGTAGACCGCTACGGAAAGGGTCTTTTTTGCCTCCTCCTGGTCAATGACATAGTCGTCCAGGACGGCCTTGATTTCCTTGGGTGTAGGAAGCTGGATTCCCGAATCCCGTGCCGGATAGCGGTCCGCCTTCTCTTCTTCGATGATCTCTCCGCAGAGTGCAATACACTCATTGCAGATGAAGGTTCCCTCCGGCCCGGCGATCAACTTTTTAACTTCATCCGAACTCTTTCCGCAAAAAGAGCAGTGGATCGTTTCGTCATGGTAATCGGCCATTTTTCCTCCGATCCCTTACTCACATGGACTCAATCACGTCGTCGATCAAGCCGTATTCCTTGGCCTCCTTGGCGGTCAGCCAGCGGTCACGGTCGGTATCCCTTTCCACTTTCTTTAGGGGCTGACCCGTCCGATCCGAAAGGATCTTGTTCAGGATCTTCTTGGTTTCCAAAATCTTCTTGACCGTGATCTCGACATCCGAAGCCATTCCCTGGGCTCCGCCCGAAGGTTGGTGGATCATGACGTCCGAATTGGGGAGGGCGAACCGCTTCCCCTTCTCACCGGCTGCCAGGAGAACGGCTCCCATGGAGGCGGCCATACCCACACAGATGGTGGAGACATCCGACTTGATATAGTTCATGGTGTCATAGATGGCCAGGCCCGCTGTCACCTCTCCCCCGGGGGAGTTGATGTAGAGCTGGATATCCTTGGAGGGATCCTTGGACTCCAGGTAAAGAAGCTGGGCTACAATCAAATTAGCCATATTGGTTTCAATGGGGCCGGTCACAAAAATAATCCGCTCTTCCAAAAGGCGGGAGTAGATATCATAGGCCCGCTCTCCACGATTGGTTTGCTCAATCACTGTTGGAATTAATGGCATTATACCTCCTTATATGTCTCACCAGTGTCCCTTATTCCTGGGATTCTGTCTCACTTTCGTCTTTTTCTGTCTCATTTTCTCCCGAATCGGCCTTTTCCTCTTCCTCTTTTTTCAGGTCCTTCTCATCCACATACTGGACCTGTTCCATGAGGTGGTCAATGGCCTTTCTCTTCTTGACATCTTCTTCAACCAGCTTCTCATTGCCCAGCTCTTTGACCTTTTTGATGAAATCATCCGTGTCTTTTGCGCCATAGGCCTCGCCGATCTTCTTGAGCTCTTCGTTCAGCTCCTCTTCGGTTACCTCCGGCTGGAGCTGGTCAACCAGGGCCTGGAGGCAGAGGTCGCCGGACAGGCGAAGGGTGGCCATGGGCCGCTGCTGGGCCCGGAATCCGTCCAAATCCATCCCGGTGTACTGGAGGTACTGGTCCAGGGTAATTCCCATCTGGCCGACTTGGTTGGCCATGTTCCGGACTTCAATCTCCACCTGCTCATCCACCATGGAATCGGGCAGGTCGAATGTAGAAATGTCGATCAGGCCCTGGACCGCCTGGTTTTCCTGGTCCGCTTTCGCGGAATCTTCCGCCCGCTTCTCCAGGTCCTTCCGGATGGAAGCCTTATATTCATCCAAGGTGTCATATTCGGACACATCCTGGGCAAAGTCATCATCCAATTCGGGAACCTGCTTTTTATGAATATCGTTCAAGACGACGTGGAAGACCGCCTCTTTGCCGGCCAGGTCTTCTGCGTGGTATTCCTCGGGGAAGGTGACATTGACATCAAATTCCTGGCCCTTTTCGTGGCCGATGATTTGGTCCTCAAAGCCAGGGATGAAGGAGCCGGACCCGATTTCCAGGTCATGGCCTTGATCTTTCCCGCCTTCAAAAGGAACCCCGTCCACTGAGCCTTCATAGTCGATATTGACGGTGTCACCCTCTTCAACAGGCCGGCCTTCCACGGGTTCAAGGATGGCATTCTTTTCCTGTTCAACTTTGATCATCTCATCGACCTGTTCCTCTTTCACCTCCACGGGGCGCTTGACCACCTGGATGGTGGAGAGGTCGCCCAGCTCGGGATGGGGTAGGAGGTCCGTGGTCACTTCAAGAATGATAGGCTTGCCCTCTTCCATCTCCTTAAGGTCGATGTCGGGCTGGCCAACGGGCTCCAGGCCCAATTCCTTAGTTGCCTTATCGATCTCCTGGGGGAGCATATCGTTCAGGCCTTCTTCAAAGAAGACGCCCTTGCCATAGTTGGCTTCGATGATCTTCCGGGGGGCCTTCCCCTTCCGGAAACCGGGAATCTGGAAACGGCCTCTGAGCTTTTTATAGGCCTCATTCATAAAGGGTTCAAGATCCTCATGGGAGATTTCAAGGGTATAAACCGCCTTGCCGTTTTCGTTGGATACCAATTTTGCAGTCATGTTTTCTTCATCCTCGCTTTACTAATTCACTACTCAATAATAGGCACACTATTCAGTTATTATACCACAGTCTAGCCGGCTTAATCGCCCATCCTGTCCTATCCGGCCGATAAATTACATCTGATTTTTTTTGCTTTTCCATATAAAGTAAAGAGGATACACCAGAGCGGGAAAAAGAAAAAGAGAAAGAAAAACAACAATGTTTCCAAGCGTTGGTTCATAAGAAGAAGGGACAGCAGCAAAAAGGAGAAGGAGCAGAACAGCGTTAAAAAAAAGGGCTATGCCTAATATAGGCAAGATCTCATGAAGACTTGCTTTCTTATCCGCAAAATACATGATACAAGCAAATTCAGGAAGTATAAAAAAAGCATAGCTTTCGATAATCTCTCCATAGGAGTCCGGGAATATCCGGGTCATCAGGAAAAGCCCTAAAAGGAGGATGGTTGCCTGACCTAAAAAAGACAAAAAACCTTTCATCATTACTTCCTTTCTGGTTATCCGATCGGTTTGTTGTTTGGACTAATGATACCTGTTCAAGGATAGGAGGGTCAATGAATTTTTCAGGCTCTTTGATGGGCATAGGGTCTTCTTTTACGGTTCTTCCCATTTCGACTTTCCGCTGGCCAGGAAAAGAAAAAAGCTCCCACCTTATCTAGGCGGGAGCTTTTTCTTCTTTGGTTTATTTCTTCGACTTCATACAAGTCGAGCAGTGGGGGCAGGAGGCACATCCCCCTTGTTTGTGGTCCTTCACGAGTTTACGAACCAGGAAAACCACTAGGAGGGCTACTGCGGCAAGAATAAGAAGATCCGGCATCCTTCCTCCTTTCTAAAGGTCGGCTTGCTTGCCAACCATGATTCATCAAACAGGGTTACGGGTGTTCAGTTACCGGCTCTCTCCATAGGCGGGCTTGCCCTCTAAAAGTTTCTTGGAGGGGTCGGGCCGGAAAAGGAGATAGAGGCCAAAGAGGAGGACAGCCAGGGCGACAATAGTCCAAATGGTGACCCCGCCTCCTGTAAAGAAGAGGGCACCCTGGTAGAAGATCAGGGACAGGGAATAGGCAAAGACGGTTTGATAACCCAAGCCCATGAGGGTCCACTTCCGGCCCGGCAGCTCCCGGTTCATAGCCCCGATAGCGGCAAAGCAGGGGGCGCAGTAGAGGTTGAAGAGGAGGAAGGAGAAGCCGGAAAGGGCCGTATAGTGGGAGGTGATGGGGGCAAGGGCCTGCCAGTCTCCCGCTTCGATCAGGTCAAGGGCATCGCCCGAGACACCGAAGATGATACCGACGATGGACATGAGGTTTTCTTTTGCTACCAGACCGGAAACGGTACCAACAGCCGACTCCCAGGTGTCAAAGCCCAGGGGCTTGAAGATCCAAGCGAAGGACCGGCCGATGGCAGCTAGGATGGACTCATCAACGGCTTCATCCACCCATCCTAAGCCCTCGGGGGTAAAGCCCACATGGAGGAGGGTTGTGATGACAATGGAGGAGAGGAGGATGATGGTCCCCGCCTTTTTCACGAAAGCGGCGCAGCGTTCCCAAACCGACCGGAGGATGCCGGACAGGCTGGGCAGACGGTATTCCGGCAACTCCATAACAAAGGGAGAGGGGTCGCCGGCAAAGCGCTTAGTTTTCTTTAAGATAATTCCGGAAACAATAACAGAGCCAATCCCGATGAAGTAGAAGATCGGGCCAAACCACCAAGCACCGCCGAAGAGGGCGCCGCCGAAGAAGGCGATGACAGGGAGCTTGGCTCCGCAAGGCATAAAGGAGGTCGTGATGGCTGTCATGTAGCGGTCTTTATCATTTTCGATGGTCCGGGAGCCCATGATGGCGGGGACGGAACAACCTGTCCCGATCAGCATGGGGATGAAGGACTTGCCGGACAAGCCGAATCTCCGGAATATCCGGTCCAGGATAAAGGCAATCCGGGCCATGTAGCCGGTTTGTTCCAAGAAGGCCAGGCAGAGGAAGAGGACCGCCATCTGGGGGATAAAGCCCAAAACAGCACCCACGCCGGCGATCACGCCGTCAACGATCATTCCGATCAGCCAGGCGGAAACGCCTATATTTTCCAAGAATGTTTGGGTCCCTCCCTGGAGCCATTCAGCGACGAAGACGTCGTTGACCCAGTCGGTTCCGAAGGTGCCAACAGTGGAGATGGAGAGATAGTAGACCAGGAAGATGACCAGGGCAAAGATAGGCAGGGCCAAAATCCGGTTGGTCACAATCTGATCAATCCGGTCTGTTAGGGACTTCTTTCCGGGATTCTTTTCTTTATAGACCCCGTCCAGAATCTTAGCAATCTCGCTATAGCGGGCAGCAGAAATGATGGACTGGCTGTCGTCGTCCATCTTCTCCTCGAAAGCCAGGATCTCATCTTCCATGGCTTTGGGGATTTGGACGTCCTTCAGCGTTTCTTCATCCAACTCCAGGGCCTTGACCGATAGCCAGCGGTCGCTGATAGCGTCAAGCTTCTTCTTGGCTTCTGGCTCAATCGTGAGGCTGGATAGGCCGCTATGGACCTTTTCGATGGTCTCTTCAATTTCCGGACTGAAAGTCATGGGGCTGGGTGCTTTCCCGGTCAGGAGGCTGGCGTTTACTGCGTTGACCAGTTCAGGGATCCCCTCCTCCTTTAAAGCGGAGATTTCCACCACGGGAAGGCCCAAGCGGTCGGAAAGTCCCTTGGTATCCAGGTGGTCGCCGGACTTCTCAATCAGGTCCATCATATTGCAGGCCAGAACTACTGGGATCCCCATATCCATAACCTGGCTGGTCAGGTAGAGGTTTCTTTCCAGGTTGGATGCATCAACAATGTTGATGATGCAGTCCGGTCTGGCATCCAGGAGGTACTTCCGGGCGATGACCTCTTCCATCGTATAGGGGGAGAGGGAGTAAATACCCGGAAGGTCGACCAGGCTCAGGTCTTTGTTTTTCTTGATTTGGCCCACTTTTTTTTCCACGGTAACGCCAGGCCAGTTTCCCACATGGGCAGAGGCCCCGGTGAGGAGGTTGAATAGGGTGGTTTTTCCGGAATTCGGATTGCCCACCAAGGCAATGGTCTTCTTCATTTTTACACTCTTTCTATGTATCCGATCTCTTCCCCTCTTCTTGAGCGGCTTCGTTAGTATATGCTAACTCCATAGGAAAAAGAAAGGGCTTCCGCCCGACTTAGAGATTCTTGATCTCGATATCCTTTCCGTCTTCCTTGCGGATGCTCAGGTTATAGCCTTTAATCACAATTTCAACAGGATCACCCAGAGGGGCAACCTTAACCACATCAAAAGGCGTCCCTTTGATCAATCCCATATCTTGGAAGCGTCTCTTTAAAGGGCCGCGTCCATGGACACGGACCACCTCGGCCCGGTCCCCCGGTTTTAAGTCAAGTAAAGTTTTCACGAATAAGTCCTCCTTGTTGAATTTCTGTTTCCTCCTGAACAGACTCCTGGGGGTGGACTTGGACCTTATCCAAGAGCTCCCTGGAAACGCCCAGTCGAGTCTGATTTAAAAGGATAATGAAGTTTTGTTGCAGAGAAGAAAGAACCTGAACCTTGGCACCAGGAATCAGGCCCATATTGGCCAGCTGGCGCTGTACCTTGTCCCTCCCCCGAATGCTGTCTACGACGTAGGCTTTACCTACATCTGCCATGGATAAATTCATTTTTTCCTCCGCTCTACTTTCAATTTTTCACATATGTCCCTTCGTAAGCATATATTAACACACCCTTTTCCTTTTGTTAATAGTTACTAACCAAAAGCTTTGTATAAAAAATTGGCATGGAGGTCCATGCCAAGGAAAATACGAATCTGCGCCTGTCGAAAAGAATTTTTCCCAATTATTGATTCACAGCGTGCAGAGGAGAAATAACAATAACGCCACCAAAATCGATCATCATGCGGACCGGTTCTCTAAAATCGCGATTGGCGATATAGCCCAAATTGGAGTGCTTGCTAGTTTCTTTATTGTTCCGCTTATCACTGCCATGACCTAAGAAAAATTTCAACATTTTGATTTCCTTTCTACAAGAAGTTTATTCTTGCCCATCAAAGTTAACATTTTTCCCTTTAATCAAGTGATATACCGGTCTCCGGGATTTTGTTACCTATGACTAACACTTTTTACCATTATTACTATACCATAATTGTTCAAGAATGCAAGAGTCAATAAGAATTTTTTCTCAAAATTTTTATCCCTAAGAAAAACCCCGGCAAGGCCGGGGTTTTCGCTATAAAAAAGATGGTAGGGATCTTAATAGGCCAGGACCACTCCCCCTTCATTGGCATAAACCGTCACCAATCCGTTGGCGGGGAGGATTTGGATGTCCTTGACCGGGAGGTTCTTGAGCCGGTCTTTGATGAAGAGGGCCCTTTCCTCAGCCTCCACATGGGAGACGTAGAGGGTCCGGTCAGACCAATCCACAGGGTCGTTTTCTATCTTCTGGCAGAGTCCCTCCAAGGCGGATTTCATCCCCCGTTTAATGGAGTCGACAGCGATTTTTCCCTGGTCCCCCCGGCAGATGAGCTTGATGGAAAGTCCCTTGGCCAGTCGCCCGGCCATCCGGGGCATCCGTCCTGATTTGGTTACGGTGGAGAGATCGTCCAAAACAAACCAGGTCCGCTGGCCTTCGATATGGGCCTGGACAGTCTTTACGATCTCGTCACTGACCATCCCCCGGTCCAGGCATTCCCGGATCTTGCAAGCCACCGCCGTCACTCCGGAAGCAGCGGAAAGGGAATCGAAGACATGGACCTCCTTCCCCTCCTGCCTTAGCTCTTCAGCGGCAAGGAGGGCGTTGGAATGAGTTCCCGACAGCTTGCTGGAAAGGGTGACGATAAAGATCCGGTCCCCCTCCTGACCCCGGTCGATAAAGAAGCGAGGAGGAACGCCGGCCGTCTTGGCGGCCTCTTCCGAAGCCCGGATATCCGCCCGGAGGGCGACCAGGTCGATGGATTCATCGTCCACATAGTGGTTCCCATTGACATCGATCGATAGAGGCACGCTGACGATCGAACCGGCCTCCCGGATCTTATTATTCATATCGGCTGATGAATCGGCGATGATTAGGGTTTTCATTCATTCTCCTTGCTTATCCGGTTTTCCCTATGAAATAGGCTCTTCCTCCTCGGAAGATGCCAGGCTTTCCTCTGCCCAGGCCATGAGGGCCTCCCGGGTATTTTCCACTTTTCCTTCAATGACCAGGGCCAGGATCCGGTCCAGGGTAACCCCGATCTGTCTCCCTTGATTATAACCCATATCCATCAAGTCCCGCCCCCCAATTGCCAGGTCGCTTACCCGGGTGGGAAGGCGGTTGCGTTGAACCGTCCGGACCAAGTCCATGGATTGGATAATTTCATCCCTATATTTTTCCAGCTTGGTCCCCTGACCCCGCCTCCGACCGATTTCGGATTTTTTCCGGGCCAGGAAGGCATCGGGGCCCGACTTCCGGAAAAGGAGGTAGGGCATGGCCATGTCCCCCAGTTCGCCCACGAAGGTCTGGGCCTGAGACTGGTCTTTCGGGAGTTCAATGTCTTCCCGAAGAAGGATAGCTACCCGGTCTTGAAGGTCATTGGAGGATTTGAACCGCCTTAAGATTTTCTTTGCCCGCCGAGACCGGCTCTCCCCTTGCTGAGGAGAAAGGGAGGAAAGGAGGCAGGCCCAACGGTAATCCTCTTCCGGGGGAAGAAAGTCGTAGCGCTGCCTGGCAAGGGCTGAGTCGATTTCGGGAATGAGGACCGGGAGAAGGCCCAGACTTTCCATGGCCTGGATGGCCCTGCCCGCCGACTTGTCCGTCAGCATCCGGGTCATCTCCTCCAGGCACCTCTCCATGGAGAGGCGGGTCAAGTCCTCCTTATGGCTTTGGATGGCCTCCTGGAGGTGGGGTTCCAGGACCAGGCCCAGGCGAGCAGCAAAACGGACAGCCCGGAGCATCCGGAGTCCGTCTTCCTCGATCCGGTCCTTGGGGTTTCCCACCGCCCGAAGGAGGCCTTTCTTGAGGTCTCCCCTTCCGTCAAAGGGGTCCAGGAGCCCTCTCTCGGGATGGCAGGCCATGGCATTCATGGTAAAGTCCCGGCGGAGGAGGTCCTCTTCAATCTTGTCGGAATAGGTCACCCGGTCCGGATGGCGGCCGTCCCGGTAGCCCTCCTCCGACCGGTAGGTCGTGATCTCATAGGGGATGTCCCTCCAGACCACCTTAATGGTACCGAAGGACTTGCCCACATCCACCGTCTTGCAGTCGGAGAAGACGGCCTCGATTTCCTCGGGCCGGGCGTCTGTGGCAAAGTCGATGTCGTGGAGGTCGACCCCCTCACCCCAGACCGGCTCCCCTTCCTCCTTATGGAGGAGGGACTTGATCCGGCGGAAGGCCCCTCCTGTACCCTCAGGTCTTTGGGCAGCCCCGGCCAGGTAGGCGTCCCGAACGGCGCCCCCCACCACCCAAGCCTCATATCCGGCCTCTTCCAGACGGCCGATGATCTCCCCGGCAGCTTGTGGGAAGGTCATGCCAGGAGCCCTGCCTGGCCGATGGCCTCCACAATATCATCAACAGCCTTTTGGCAGACGTCCGGATCCAGATGCTCGGCCATGACCCGGAGGACAGGTTCCGTTCCGGAAGGTCGGACCAGGGTTCTTCCTTCCTTGCCCAGGCGGTCATTGACCCGGTCGATGGTGGTCAGAACCGCCTCATTGTGGAGAACCGTCTTCTTGTCCTTGACCCGGACATTTTCCAGGACCTGGGGATAGACCTTTAAAGAGGCGTGGAGGCTGGCCAGGTCGGTCTTCTCCTCCACCATGATCTCCGTTAAACGGATGGCCGTCAGGACCCCGTCCCCGGTCGTCGCATACTTGGAGAAGATGATGTGGCCCGACTGTTCACCACCGATGGAGTAGCCGTGGTCCATGAGCTCCTTGGCCACAAACTTGTCCCCTACCTGGGTCTGGATGTAGTCGATGCCGGAGGCCTCCAGGGCTTTATACAAGCCGAAGTTGGACATCACCGTGGTAACCACCATGTTCTTTTGGAGCTGGCCCCGGTCCTTAAGGTAGTTGCCGGCGATGTAGAGGATGGCATCCCCATCCACCACTTCTCCCTTGTTGTCCACAGCAATGCAGCGGTCGGCGTCTCCGTCGAAGGCGAAGCCCACGTCCAATCCTTCTTTTTTGACGAATTCCACCAACTGGTGGATGTGGGTGGAGCCGGCATCCCGGTTGATGTTGACCCCGTTGGGCTTATTGTTAATGACGTAGGTTTCCGCCCCCAGGGCATCGAAGACATTCTTGGCAATCATGAAAGAAGCGCCGTTGGCACAGTCCAGGCCGATTTTGACCCGCTTAAAGGACCGGCGGGCTGTCGAAATCAGGTAGCCCGTATAGCGGTTCCGTCCGACGACATAGTCCCGGACCTCTCCGATTTCTCCCTGTTTGGCCAGAGGGAGGTCATCCTCTTCCCGGTCGATGTATTCCTCAATCTTCCTAAGGATATCCTCCTCCATCTTGGCTCCTTCTTCTCCAATGAGCTTGATCCCATTGTCATAAAAGGGGTTGTGGCTGGCGGAGATCATGATCCCGCAGGCGAAGTCGTCCGCCTGAACGCAGTAGGACACACTGGGGGTGGTCGTCACATGGAGAAGGTAGGCATCCGATCCTGAAGACGTGATCCCTGCGGCCAGGGCCATCTCCAGCATATAAGAAGACCGCCGGGTATCCTTCCCGATGACGATCCGGGGGCGGGGGTTGGCCTCATCCCCTTCAAAATTCTTTTTATAATAATCACCCAGGAAGCGCCCGATCCGGTAGGCGTGGGCTGCAGTAAGATCCTTATTGGCTTCCCCGCGGAAACCATCCGTTCCAAAGTATTTCATCCTTTCCTCCATTCACTGGCTTTTCTTCCCTTTTCGGGCCGACCCTATCCACAGAGGGACCCCATCCGGGAGTTAACCTATTCTACCTCAAATCAAAGAATCCTGTCAGCTTGGCGGGCCAATCTGACAGGATCTTCCTCTATGATCGTTATTGAATTATCGGATGTAGACATCCAGGTGGTTGCCCACGGTCCCTCGGTCGTAGATCTTTCCGGCCCCGCCGAAGGGGGTAGGATAGACTGTGCCCTTAGGGGCGGAACCGGCCAGGACAATGAAGCCGTCCCCGTCGCAGACATAGCCTGCCCCGTTGACATGACGTCCGGGAATCCGGAGTCCGGAACCGGGAAGGACAGACTGGGAATAATAAGTAAAGCGGTAGCCTCCCCAGTTGATCACGCCTTTATGCATAAACTGGCCCAAGGTGTAGGTCGATGAAGAATTGGCCACAGCCGCCGGGGCTTTTTTGGTCCCTTCAAGAACGATCTTGGTGACCGGCTGCCTGGTGACCTCTTTGCTGAGCTGGGTCTCCTCCACCAGGTCCCCATTCTTATAAACTCTTTCGCTGGTGATGGTCAATTGACCCGGCTTTCCTTCCTGGTCAACCTTGGTCTTTCCTTGGTAGAGCTTGTCGGACTTCCGACTCTCCACTTCAAAAGGAATCTCTTCCGTCTCCTCTTCCACTCGGTGGTCAATGTGGTCCAGGGAGACCTTCATCCCATCTTCCAACTTGGCCATCCGGGCGGGTTGGATCTCATCGTCCTGGTCAAAGTCCGCATCCACTTCTTCCAGAAATTCCCCCACCGTTCCGGCGTAGCTGGTGTAAGTCTCACTTTCCTTGCCATCCCGGAAGCGGATGGTCTTTTTTGTTTCCACCGTGGCATCCATCCCGTCTTCCAGGGTGGCATCCAAGTCGATAGAAGAACGGGCTTGGTCTAAATTGCTATATCCTGCTTCAATAAGGGCTTGTCTGAGTGTGTCTTCTTCTGTCCGAATTTCCATCTCTTCGCCGTCCAAATTAACGTGAATATCCTTTGGCCGGTTGGCATAGGCCCATGTCCCAAAAAGAATGGACAGGGCAAAAATAACCGAGAAAAGAAGGATTTGTCTTCTTAAAGAGTAATCTCTCATTGGTCCTCCAAAATTTTCTTGTAACCTTTTTGTTACTGATATATGACTCGTTAATAATACATAGGTCACAGAAGGCTTTCAAGCCTTTTACCGGCTTTTGGAGGTTTTTGGGATTAGTTATTTCTTTTTTGTAATATTTAGAGCTTCCTGGTAGAGGTCATTCTTGGGCAAGCCCGACCATTCTGCCACTTCCTTAACCGCATCCTTGGTCGACCGCCCCTGGTCAATCAGGGTCCTGAGGCGGTCCACCACCTGGTCCATCCCCGGGCTCTCCTCATTCGGTTCGGCCCCTTCCAGGACCAGGACGAATTCCCCCTTCTCCACCACATCAAGGTCCCCGGCCTCCTTCCCCAGGAAGGATTGCCGCTCTTCGTAGGTCTTGGTCCATTCCCGGAGGAGGGCCATCCGCCTCTCCGGCCAGCGCTGACCGAACTCCTCCAGGGTCTTGCGGATCCGGTGGGGGGCCTCATAGATCACCGCCGCCATCTCCATCCGGTCAAGTTTTTCCAGGGCCTCCCGGCGTTCCTTCCCCTTTCGGGGGAGGAAGCCCAAAAAAGCGTAGGTCCCCTCCCCCAGGCCGGAAGCCACAAAACAGGTGTCGGCGGCAGAGGGGCCGGGCAGGACGGTGAAGGGAAGCCCCCGGGCAATAGCATGGCGGATGAGGATGGCACCGGGATCCGAGATCCCGGGCATGCCCGCATCGGAGACCAGGCAGACCTTCTTCCCCTCCGCCACCCGGTCCAGGATGTCCCCGGACCGGGCCTCTTCATTGAATTTTTCATAGGAAATCAAGGGCGCATGGACCTCATAGAATTCCATAAGAGGGCCGGAGTGGCGGGTATCCTCGCAGGCGATGAGGTCGGCCTCCCGGAGAGCCCGGAGGGCTCGTAGGGTGATGTCCTCCCGGTTGCCGATGGGGGTGGGTACAACAATGAGTATGCCGTCATTAGCGGGCATGGTCTCCTCCTTCACCATAATAAAAAAAGGCTCCCCCGAAAGGGGAGCCCTATGACTTACCGATTAGTCTTCATCCGGAATGATGGAGTCTGTCGGGCAAACGCCGGCACAGGCACCGCAATCGATGCAGACATCAGGATTGATTTCGTAAATGTCGCCTTCAGAAATTGCGCCCGTGGGGCACTCATCCATGCAGGTCCCGCAAGCGATACAGGTGTCCAAAATTTTATAAGCCATAATTTTCCTCCTCTTTTATGTAAGGTTTTCTAGCTGAAACCTTCATGCCTTGTTACAAATTCATCATACCAGAAAGTGGATGATTGTCAAGATAAAAAGAGAGGCAGCAGGCCCAAATGAGCCTGCCGCCAACTGTCGTGAGACTATAGATTTCCTTTTATTTCCTCCGCCGTCTCCGCCCCATCCTTCTCTTTTTCGGCTTAACCCGACCTTTGACGGCATAGGGTTCCTGGAAGGGGAGGGTCTCTTGGCTCTTATCTTCTACGGGGCGATCTTCTTTCTTGACGTCAGGAGTCACCTGAGCTTCTGTCGTTTCCTCTTCTTCAGGGATCTGCATTTCCTCGAGCTTAGGCTCTTCAAAGGAGGCGACTTCCCGATCTTCTTCTTGGACCCGGCAGGGGCAAGCACAGGTCCGGGAAATGTCTTCCTTCTCTTCTCTCTTGTCCGCTTCCTCTTCTTCACGGAGGGCCTTCTTCTCCCCCTCCGTCACGAAGTCGTGGTCCTCCATATCCTCCCAGAGTTCGGGCTTGGAATGGCCTTTTTTTCGCTTTTGAAGGATTTCAATGGCATCCACGCTGTAGTACTTCTCATCCTCCGTCCCGTCGTCCTTGTAGACATGGACCCGGACCCGGGTCTGGAGGACATCCCGGTCCACGACATGGCCCTGGCCATCCTCAGTCAGAACCAGAGTCCCTTTAGGGGGAACTTTTTTGGTGTTGGCCTGGTAGACTTCCTGTTCGTAATTCAGGCAGCACATGAGCCGGCCACAGATGCCGGAAATCTTGGTGGGATTGAGGGAAAGGCCTTGGGTCTTGGCCATCTTGATCGATACAGGGTCGAAATCCCGCATGAAGCGGTGGCAGCAGAACTCCTGACCACAAGGACCGATCCCGCCCAAAAGCTTGGCCTGGTCCCGAACCCCGATCTGGCGGAGTTCAATCCGGGTATGGAAATTCTGGGCCAACTCACGGACTAACTTCCGAAAGTCCACCCGGTGGTCGGCCGTAAAATAGAAAATGAGCTTGGACCGGTCAAAGGTGAATTCGGCCCCGACCAGGTTCATTTCCAGCCTCTCTTCAGCAATCTTTATTTTGCAAAACTCGACCGCTTCTTTGGCGCGGGCGAGGTTCTCCTCGTGGGTTTTCAGGTCTTCTTCCGTGGCCTTGCGGACCAGGTTGGGAATCTGGTCCGGAAGGAGGTCCTCCGGCAGGCGGATATTCGAAAGAGCAACCTGACCGAATTCCAGGCCGTGGTCGGATGGGCAGATGGCGCCTTCATCCAAACGAAAAACTTCACCTCCGGGTCGGTAGTATTCCAACCTCCCGGTGGCCTTGAACCGGACACCGATGACTTCTTGCATGCTTTCCTCCTCTATATAGAAACGCCCTGTTTCCCTGCCAAAGTCAGGCAAAGGTCCTCAAGGGCAAGTTTTGGATTCCAATTTTTTTCCAGGCCCTGACGGGTCTTCTCTACGGAGAGAAGGGCCCGGCTGGCCCGGTCCAGGGTCGTGCTTTGGGCCAGGTCGAAAAAATCTGCCCGGCAGGACAGGGGAAGGTCCACTTCCCTGTCGCCTGACTGGTAAGCCATGACCCCATTTAAGTAATAAATCCAGGCCTCCAAAAGGCCGGAATAATCCTCCTGCCAATTCTCCAGGAGGACCTTGGAGAGAAAGACCCCCTCCACCTTCCCTGCAAGGAGGTCCTCGAGAAGGTCCAGGGCCAGGGGATCATCCACAGGGGGGTGGTCCTTGCCCAGGGCAACCATCCGGAGTCGGGATTGGACGGTCAACAGGAGTTTGGACCGCTGGCTGGCCCCCAGGATCCAAACGACATGGCCGGGGGGTTCCTCCAGGGACTTTAAGAGGGCATTTTGGGCCGGTCCCTGCATGGTATCCGCCCGGTCGATCACAATGACCTTATAGTCCCCTTGGATGGGTTTTTGGTACATGAGGGCGGTGAGTTGACGGACCCGGTCGATGGAGACCCTCTCCTCCCCTTCGAAAAGGAGGTCGGCTGCGGATCCCGAAAGGATCCTCTCCCTCTCCACCCCGCCGAAGTCCGCTAGAATGCGAAGGACCAGGGCCCGGGATACGCTTTGTACCCGGTCCCGGCTCCCTTCTAAAAGGAAGGCATGGACCAGGTGGTCCCGGTCAAAAAGGAGGCCGGATCGGGACAGGATCCTTCTTTCCTCCTCAAGATTCCCCTCATAGCCGTCAAAAAGGCCGGGGGCTTTGCTTTCTTCACGCTTTGCCATGCCCGCCCTTTCTAGAGCCGGTACATGGTGTCAATGTCAAGTTGGAAGATGGTCGCTCCACCCACCTCAACCTCCACAGGAATGGAGGGGTACATACCCGGATCCAGTTGGGGGTTCATGATGGGGGTGACAGCGGTCCGTCTGGAGCAATTCTTATTGATGACGGCCAGGGCGTCATCGACTTCCTGGTCCTCCACCCCTAAAAAGAGGGTGGTGTTTCCGCTTTTCAGGAAACCTCCGGTCGAGGAGAGCTTGGTGACCCGGAAGGAGTGTTCCACCAACTCTTCCATCAGGCTGGCGGCATCCCCGTCTTGGACAATGCAAATTAATAGCTTCATGATCATGCCTCGATTCTTTCTATGATTGCTTGCCAGCAGGTCTCCAGGATTTCCTCCGGAGGGGCCAGGGCATCCACCCGATAGACCCGGTCGCTGGCTTCGATTGCCTTTTCATACCCCTCCCGGATCCTCCGGAAAAAGTCCATGCCCGACTTTTCCAGCCGGTCCGTTTCCCCCTGGTTTTCTTTCCTTCTTAGGAGGTCGATGGGGTCCGCATCCATGTATAAAATCAAATCCGGCCGAAGGCCCCCGGTGGCGAAGTCGTTGATGGCATCCACCTCAGAGATCCCCAAATTCCGGGCATAGCCCTGGTAGGCCAGGGAGGAGAGGACGAAGCGTTCGGTAAAGACGTGCCGGCCCCGGTCCAGGTTGGGCCGGATTCGTTGGGCCGTATGCTGGGCTCTGGCTGCGGCATACAAGAGGGCTTCGCAACGGGGGTCCATCTCCGTGTTCCGGTTGTCCAAAAGGATGTCTCGGATTGCTTCACTGATAGGGGTTCCGCCCGGCTCCCGGGTGAAGTCCACATCCAGTCCGGCTTCTTCGACTTTTTCCTTCAGGCCCCGGACCAGGGTCGACTTTCCCGACCCGTCGGACCCCTCCAAAGAAATAAAGATTCCTCGCATACTTGTCTCATTTCTAATTGATAGTATCATATTTCTTCATTTGCCATGAAAAATCGATTTCTTTATCTATACCCCATCTCCGTCTATTTTTCACCTTCGATGAGGACATCGACCTCATCGAGATAGGCCCGCCCATCCAGGTCCGAGGCCATGGCCCATGCCCCCCTTGGGGACAGGGAAATCGGGCTGGCCTGGGGGCCGTCCGGCATGGCCGACCGCTTGAACTGGTTTTTGAAAAAGCGGTCATAGAAAATCCGGAGGCAGGCCAGGATTTCTTTCCGGCTGTATTCCTCAAAAGCTCGATCGGCATAGTCCAAAATCCGCCGGGGGCCGGCCCCGTAAAGAGCGAAGTAATAAAGGAAGAAGTCGTGGAGTTCATAGGGGCCGATGATTTCCTCGGTCTTCTGGGCGATCTCCCCGTCTTTTGGAGGAAGAAGTTCCGGAGAAACCGGGGTCTCCACCACATCCAAGAGGATCCGGGCCAATTCCTCCCTGCCTTTTTCCCAGAAACCATCCGCCTCATACCGGACCAGGGCCCTGGCCAGGGTCTTGGGCACGGAGGCGTTGACCCCATAGGAGGACATATGGTCCCCGTTGTAGGTGGCCCAGCCCAGGGCGATCTCGGACAGGTCCCCCGTCCCCAGAACCAGGCCACCATGGAGGTTGGCCAGGTCGAAGAGGATTTGAGTCCTCTCCCGGGCCTGGGCATTTTCAAAGGCCAGAGACCGGTCCCCCTCCTCCAGGCCGATGTCCCGAAAGTGGACCCGGAGGACCTCCTCAAGGTCAATTTCCCGAAAGTCCAGGTCTAAAGACCGGGCAAGCTTTCGGGCATTCTCCTTGGTTTTCTCCGAGGACCCGAAGGCCGGCATGGAAACCGCATGGATCCCCTTCCGGTCCAGGCCCAGGCGGTCGAAGGTCCGGAGGGCGACCAGGAGGGCCAGGGTAGAATCCAGGCCTCCTGAAATCCCGATCCAGACATCCTCCGCCCCAATCGCCGACATCCTCTGGGCCAGGCCCAGGGCCTGGATGGTCAGGGTCTCTTCCAGACCCTCCTCATCCTCCGGCAGGAAAGGAGTTTTGGGATAAGTCCTCCTTGTTGACCGGTGGAAGGGGAGGTCCATTTCCTCCTCCGGATCCGGCTGGATCCGGCTCATGAGGAGGCGGGACCGGAACCTCTCCCGGGTCTTCTTCATAAGGAAGGGGTCCAGGTCGGCAAAGATGAAGCCCTCTCCCTCCCCTTCCTTCTTCTCTGCGAGGATGTGGCCATTCTCTGCGATAAGGGCTTGGGTGGAAAAGACCCCGTCCGTGGTGGATTCGCCGGGGCAGGCCGAGACCATGGCCAAGGCTAGGCCGTCTCCTGTCAGAACCTCCAGGGCCTTCCTCCGGGCCTTGGCCTTTCCAGGAAGGAAGGGCCGGGCCTGGGACAGGAGAAGAAGGTCGGTCACCTCCAAGATCCGGCCCGGAGAGAGTCGGGCGACCTGGTCATCGGAAAGTGGGGCCAAAGATAGGGACTTGAAGGTATAGCTGGTCTCCTCTAAAAAGAAGGGGGATTCCTCCGGAGGCTCAGGCCCCCTCTTTCCCAAAACGTCCAGGTCCCCTTGATAGGCCAAGACTTTCGCCCAATAGGTCCCGGCCCCGGAAATCAGGGGGAGGCCAAAAACCAGGGCCAGGTCCAAGTCCCGGGTCCGGTCGACCAGGGTCTCCGCCTCCTCCCAGGCCCGCTGGCAGAAAAACTCCTGGCCCGAGAGGTCTCCGATCGAATGGCCGGTCAGGCTTCCTTCCGGAAAGAGGGCCAAATCCACTTCTTCTTTGGCCATGGCCCGGGCCATCTCTTCCATGGCCTGGCGGTTTCGGTCCATCCTCCCCAGTCGGATCTTGGGCAGTCCGCATGCTAGTCGAAATAATTCCATATCCCCTCCTCATCGAAAAAACCGCCGGACGGGCCGGCGGTCTCCCCTTATTCTTCAACCGGGTTGGCATCCAGGGACCAGCCGTAGATCCAACCTTCAAAAGTCTCCCCATTGTCCCGTTTGATCTGGCCGTAGCACCAAACGGAATCCGCCTCCATCTTGGCTTCCCGGACGGTGATGGTGTTGCCCGGGTTGGCTGTATTGATAATGCCGGATCCTGTGCCCGGGCCCGACCGGACATTGGACCGGGCGTTGACGGGGAAGGTCTTCCCCACCCAGGTCTTAGGCTCGGCATAGTCCGCCGGTCCCTCAGTCAGGGGGGCGGGCTTTTCCTCCGCCTGGTCCGACGACTTTCCTTCTCCCTGCATATCATAGTCTGACGTGTCGATGGTCTCGCTCCGGCTGACCTCTTCCCGGGAGGTCGATGTGGAAGCTCCTTCCTCTTCGGAAGATTCAATAGCCGGCTGGTTGTCATAAGAAGAGCCGCCCATGACCCGGATAAACTGGTTGGTGACAAACCAGATAATCAGGAGAAGGAGGGACACGATGATGACCACCGTTAAGAGGGTGGACCCATCCGGTCCCGGCTTCTGGGGGCTCGGTTTTTTATATCTCTTCGGCACTTCCTGCCGGTAACGATCTTCGCTTCCCTTCATTACTACCTCCTCATTCAGGAAATGGAAGGTCATTCCTTCCGAACTTCTTATTAAATCTTATCATAATGTTCCCCAAGTCGTCATAATAATGTTATACTTAAATGAGAACGATTTCACCCCAACGAATCCTGATCCGTGATCCACGTTGCAAACCCGGATGAGCCGGGATACTAGGAGGTTCACATGAATAAAGATCCCATTCAAGCAGCTGTCGCCCGTGCCCTGGACCTTGACCCCTGGCTGACCAATTACAAGGAAGACCTGGCCCTACGGGAGAGAAATTACCTGGCCAAAAAAGAGGCAATTCTGGAAGGAGCCCCTTCCCTCTCCGAGTTCGCCAATGGCCACCATTACTACGGCTTCCACCGAACGGAAGACGGCTGGGTCTACCGGGAATGGGCCCCGTCTGCCGCCCACCTCTTCCTGGTCGGAGATTTTAACAACTGGCAGCCCTACACCCACCCCCTCCAAGCCATCGGCAACGGGAACTGGGAGATCCGCCTGGACGGGAAGGATGCCTTGAAGCATGGGCAACGGATCAAGGTCCTCCTCCAATACCAAAACCAGGACCATTATAAAATCCCCCTCTATATCCGCCGGGTCATCCAAGAGGTCCGGGAGGACGGGTCGATTGACTGGCTGGGCCAAATCTGGGAGCCGGAGGAGGACTATGAGTGGAAGACGCCCAACTTCAAGCTTTCTCGCCATGTTCCCCCCTTCATTTATGAGGCCCACATCGGAATCGCCCAGGAAGAAGGCAAGGTCTCTTCCTTCCGCGAATTTGCCGACCTGACCCTGCCCAGGATCAAGAAGTCCGGCTACAATGTCATCCAGCTCATGGCCATCATGCAGCACCCCTACTATGGGTCCTTCGGCTACCATGTCTCCAACTTCTTTGCTGTCTCCTCCTGGTTCGGGACCCCGGAAGACCTCAAGTATTTGATTGATAAGGCCCACTCCATGGGGATGGGGGTCCTCATGGACCTGGTCCACTCCCATGCGGTCAAGAATGAGGCGGAGGGCCTTTCCTTCTTCGATGGGACCCAGGAGCAGTTCTTCGTCCCCGGTCCCCGCGGTTTCCATGAGACCTGGGACTCCATGTGCTTCAACTACGGAAAGACGAGTGTCGTCCACTTCCTCCTCTCCAACCTCAAGTTCTGGCTGGAGGAATTCCATTTTGACGGCTTCCGCTTTGACGGAATCACCTCCATGCTCTATTGGGACCATGGGATGGGGACCGACTTCACCGACTACAGCAAGTACTTCTCCCTCAACACCAACACCGATGCGGTCACCTACCTGACCCTGGCCTGCGAACTGGTCCACTCCCTTTCCCCCAACGCCCTCCTGGTGGCGGAAGATATGTCCGGCATGCCCGGCCTCTGCCTCCCTCCCGACCACTGCGGGATCGGCTTCGACTACCGCCTCTCCATGGGGGTACCTGACCTTTGGATCAAGAATATGAAAAAGGATGACCACGACTGGTCAGTCAATGAAATCTACTATGAAGTCACCACCCACCGGCCTATGGAAAAGCGGATTAACTACGCGGAAAGTCACGACCAGGCCCTGGTGGGCGACAAGACCCTCTTCTTCTGGCTGGCTGATCAGGAAGCCTACTGGCACATGAGCAAGGATGACGATAACTACATCATCGACCGGGCCATCGCCCTCCACAAGATGATCCGCTTCATCACCCTGACCGCCGGGGCTGACGGCTACCTGAATTTCATCGGCAATGAGTTCGGTCATCCCGAGTGGATCGACTTCCCCCGCCTGGAAAACGGCTGGTCCTACCACTACGCCCGCCGCCAGTGGCACCTAGCGGACGACGACCTCCTCAAATACTCCTATCTCATGGAGTTTGACCGGGCCATGATCCGGTTCGCTAAGAAGACCGGGATCATGGGACCCAAAAACGTCCAACTTCTCTGGACGGATGAGCACCGGAAGATCGTCGCCTACCGAAACAACGCCTACATCTTCCTCTACAACTTCCACCCCACCGATTCTGTGGAAAACTTTGTCCTCCCCATCAACCGGGAAGGGAGCTACCAAGTGGTCTTCTCCTCCGACCGGAAGGAGTTCGGTGGCTTCGGCCGGATTGATGAGGACTATATCTACCAAACCCAGACCATGGATATGGCCGACTTTGACCAGGGGATCCGGATCTATTCCCCGGCCCGGACCGTCCTGGTCCTGAGGAAGGTGGCCGATAGCGAAGGCAATGAGGTCGATGCCGAAGCCAGAGACGCCATCGACCAAATGGTTGCCGCCGAGGCCAAGGCCCAGCAAGCTCTGGTCATCCAACAGATGAAAAAATCCCTGGACCGGAAGTAATCACGTCGTCCCAAAAAATGGACCCCGCGAGAGCGGGGTCCCTTTTTTTCAGGTGATCTGGGGAAGGGGCCGGCCAAGGGGCTCTTCGGAGTCTCTTCGGCCATGATTTTTTGGGGATTTTGCAGCTATCAGGACTCCAAGCCCTGATATTCTTGGGATTTAAGCATTTATCAGGGTTTCAGACCCTGACATTTTCGCTATCTGCCAAATTAACAGGGTCTTTTTTTGCCCTGATATTCTTGAAATTCTCTAATTTGACAGGGTTTTACCCCTGATAAGCTTGCGATTTGACCTTTTAACAGGGCCTTTTTTCACCCTGATTATTTTGAGAAGCCACGAATTGTCAGGGCTCCGGACCCTGTCATTCTCTTGATTTTCCAAATTATCAGGGTTAGACGGCCTTGGAAGGAGGCGGAGTCATGAGGGCTCTCCGGGTTAGACGGCCTTGGGTCATGGCGGAACCATGAGTTTCCCCGGCCAGAACCCAATTCCGCCATGAGCCAGGGCACGCCATCCTGGCAAAGAACCGGATTCCACCAAACACGCAAAAAAAGAGGCTGTGTTCGAAGCATGCCAATCTTTGAACACAGCCCCTTTTCAGGACTTCATCGATTCTACAGAAGTTCTTCCAAGGTCAATCCTCATCATCCTCATTCTCATCGCCTTCATAGGAGAGGATGTTGATGGAATCCGTATTGAGCCAGTCACTGTCGGGGCGGGAGACCAGGCGGGAGTTGCTGTAGGCCAGGAAGAGGGGAAGGATGGTTTCTCCCTGGTAGGAGCCTGAGGGATGGCGGACCACCACCAGGGCCAGGTCAACCCGGTTTTCATCCACCAGACAGAGGGGGAGGAGAAGGGATCCTTTGTTGGACCGGGGGTTGTACATGGGGATGGCGGTCTTGTAGTTCCACTGGACCCGCTTGAGAGCCAGCTCCACGGCATCTTCGAAGCGGTTTTTGAGCCGGTTGAAAACCCGCTGGTTGTCCTCAATCTTCTGGCCCAACTTCTGGAAGAAGATTTTGGACCGGTAGCGGTCGGTGGTCTGGTAGACCTCCTGGAGGGTCATCCCGTCAATCTCCATCATGTCCCGGGTTAGATTATCTTCCAAGAACTCCATGGGGAATCGGCGGGTCCGCTCGACGATAATATGGGTGTAGTCGCAGGAAAGATCGCCCGTGGAGGAATCATAGAGCATATTCTCGACCTTGTTTTCAAAATAGTCCGCCCGACAATGCAGGGGGTTGAAAACCCGAACCAGGGTCTTGCCCGTATCTTCCCCGGCCACTACAAAATCCAGGAGATACCAGAAGGCAGATCCCTTGAACATGGTGTTCTGCTTGAAGATGGCATAGATGTCGTCGTATTTCCGGTCAACCAGGCCGGTGTTGAAGGCGGCATAGGTCTCCTGGGGCGGAGTGGAATCCGGGGTGATGGAAATCTTCCCCTCACGAAGGAGCCGCTTGAAAGTGTAATTCAGGTAGTTCTTGAGGAGGGGGACCTTATCGTTTTTGGGCGGGGTGTCCCCGTAATACCACTTTTCCGGCAGGGCCAGGTCGGCCAATTCATCGTACTTGCGGAAGTTAATGAAGGCCCAGTCCGTCAGAGCATCCTGGGGCTTTGGATATTTCCCTTTGATCTCCTCCAAGTCTTTTTCCGACAGGGGAGAAGGACCGGTCGGCCGAGGGCGGACAAAGTAGAGGGGTGGAAGGCCGGCTTCCTCACTCGTCCGGCAGTCAAAGTGGTCGCTGAAGCCCTGGAAGAGGGCAAAGAGGTCCCGGTCCCGGATGGAGGAGAGTTCAGGATAGGCCTCCCCAAGAGCCTGCTCCACCTTTCCCAGGAAGACCCAGTTCTCCTCCCCCTCCTGGAGGGATTGGACCAAAGTGGTCAGCTGGTCGGCCAAGGGGCCTTCTTGTCCTCTTTCATGCTGTTCGTAATCCATGGACATCCTTCCTTACCTTCCTTTCCTTCTTTGCTCCTACTTTGCCCCACCGATCTTCCGCTTAATCCGGAAGGCAGGGGCTGAAAAATAGTCCCTGGCCCCGGAAATAATTCCCGATTGCCCAATCCGAGCATAAACGCCGGCAAATTCTTCCATATACATAAAGAGGCCGATGACATGGCCAAAATCGCCTAGCTTAAATTCATAGTCTTCCATATAAAGAAAGGGGGTGGGATCGACATCGATGTATTCCTGGTAGATGTACTCATCAAAAGCCAGATCATCCACGATCTTAGCCCATTCCTCCCGGCTGTGCTCCCGCCCCAGGAGGATCCCCTGGGAGGCGTAGGAGTTGTAGGGCTTAAGGATCCAATCATCTTTTTCTGCTTTGACCCGGTCCTTGTCCTCTTGGGTCAGGATTTCCTTGGTCAGGGGAACGTGGGCCTTGACGAAGTCCCTTTCCATGGGACTGAGCATTTCCAAAGTTCCCGGGTCATGGAGGACCTTGAAAATGGTCTTCGCATGCATAATCTGGGACCGGAAGGACCCCATGGAAATAAAGGCCTGGTCCTTATAGGCCTGGAGAAAGTCCTGGCATTGGTCGATTCGGTCCAGGAAGTCCGAGGTCACCATCCGGCGGTAGACCAGGTCGATGGCGGCTTCCCTCCCCGTATAGGGGTCCGTCCCATAAAGGACGCCCTCCCGGTATTCCATGGTCCGGGGGTCAGTCAGGGTGCAATCAAAGCCTTCCTTCTCGAAGACCTCATGGAAGTGGCGGAACTCCTTTTCCGTCATCTTGTCCTCAAAGTCGACGATGGCCACCGTCTGGGGCAGCTTGCCTTTTAGCCTCTTGTACTCCCCGGTTAGGGCTTCCACCAACGGGCGGAAGAGGGAGTAGCGGGCGATCTCCCAGTCCCCGGCCATGGCTTCCATGGCCTTGGATTTGAGGAGGAGCTTGCCCAGGACCCGGTCCTCATTCATGGCTGAGGACCCGTCGGTGTTGAGTTCGCAAAACTGAAAATCTCCATCACCATTATAAAATATATCATATCGCCCTACGGGAACCGGAGTGGTGTAGCCCGGGTCGATCAAAATCAGGTCCTCCAGGGCCTTGGAAAAGTGAAAAGAGGCCCGGTAGTCGGGATCTTCCAGGAACTTGGCCGTCACCTTATGGCCAATGGAAGCCATGGTATGGAGGATAGACCGGAAAAAGGCCTCATCTTCCTCTTCAAAATAAAATCCCTGATAGGTCATGGGGATGGGGTCCCCGGGGATCAGCCGCCGCTTGTTCTCCGACCGCTCCATGATCCCCCGGTAGTCCTGCTCATAGTATCGGGGCTGGCCCATGACCATCCGGATATAGTCTTTGGTAAATTCGTTAATAAACATAGAACTCCTCTCTTTTTCGATGAGCCCTGTCCGTTTTTGTCGACGTCTCACCGGTCAATCTTTGGTCTTGGCAAGGAGGATCTCCCGGAGCCCGTCCCATCCCTCCTCTCCTTCCACTTTCTCATAGTAGGTCCGGGGTGTTTCCAGATGGGACCAGAGTTCCCGAAGGGGGGCTAAATAGGCCCTCTCTTCCTCGGGAAGCCCTTCATGAGCCAGGTCCAGGAGCTTGATCCCCCAGTTGGCAAAGTAGTCGGAGAGGTAGTAGCCGTGAATCCCGTTATCCCGCCCGGAGTCCATCCCCCGCTCCACCAAATCGATGGAAACCGTCTTGAACTTCCGGTCCAGGCGGTCCAGGTTTTGGGGGTCATAGAAGAGCCCCTTGACCAGGGCAGTCACCGCGAGGGAAAGATCCAGGGGGAGGGCATCCATGGGACGGACCTCCAGGAAGCCCTTGACCCGGATGTCCGGAAAGACAATCCCCAGAGCCTGGTCGATCAGTCCGGCCCACTCCTCCTCGGGGTCTGCCCGGTCCATAGCCTGGGACAGGGTCAGATCCCCCGTTTCCACCTCCTGTCCCCCTTCCACCCGGAAGAGGATGACCCGGTCGAGAAGCCAGTCGGCATAGGAAGCATAAGAAAAGTCCTCATCAAAAGCGGTCGGCACCAAGCCCGTTCGGTCAGGATCGGTCCCCCGCCAAATCTCCTGGCGGGCGTTGAACTTGTCTCGCTTCTCTCCGCCTATCCGGGAAACGGAGTCCGTCAGTGTGTAGAGGATGGGGACCAGGGCCGTCAGGACCCGATATTTCTTCCGGAAGTCCTCCGGCCCGAAGTAGTCGATGGAGACCTGGAGGGCGCAGGAAAGCCGCATCATCTTCCGGGAATGGGGACCATGAGCCCCCAGCCAATCGTTCATGATCCGGTAGCGTTCCTTGGCAATGATGGGGACCTCCAGGGCACGGTTGTCCGGGTCAACCCCCAGAGCCATCATTCCGTAGCCGTATTTTTCCAGGACGGGTAGGAGGACCTCATAGGCCCGCCGGGCCCGGTCTTCCAGGACCTTGAGGTCAGGGGATTGGGTCAGTGAGACCTCGAACTGGGCCCCAGGCTCAATGGACACGGCCATCTCCTCATTCCGGACCCCGGCAATATGGCCGTTGATCCGGACGGGTTCCAGGCCGGGCATTTGGGCCAGTTCCTCCAGGATTTCCAGAACCCCGGGCTGACCCTCATAAAAAATCCGCCGTCCGCTTGCCCGGTCGACAATGAAATGCTCCATCTCGATGCCCACTTGGCCTTGGCCCGGTTTTTTATCAGACTTGATCCGGTCGACAATCCGGTCTATTTTTTCCTGTCTTGTTCTTTTCATCCTCATTGTCCTTCCTTCGTTGGCTCGATATCTTTTTATTGTATACCCAGGATTGACAAAAGATTGCATTCTTCCCCGACTTGACCCCTTACGGAAGGGAAGGGGTATATAATGGGAGAAAATGAAAAACAAAAGGAGGCCATATGTCGACGGTAATTACCTTGACCTATCTTTATAATTCCGGCTTTTCCCTGGACTTCCCCGACCGCTTCCTGGTTGTGGATTACGTCCAAGGGCCTCTCGCCCTCCCTAAGGATAAGCCCACCACCTTCATTGTCACCCATGCCCACAGCGACCACTACACTCCCCGAATCTTCACCATGGAGGGGGCCCATGAGGCGACCTATGTTCTCTCCACGGACGTGGAAGAATCCCCCTCTGACGGCAAATTCATCCAGCTCTCCCGGACCCAGGAAGAGACCCGCCGAAAAAAGATCATCTACAATCCTGACCGGACCCTCCGCCTTGAGCCGGGGGACAGCGAAAGCTTCCAGGGCATCCAATGGACCGCCTTCGGATCCACCGACCAGGGAATCTCCGTCCTCTTTGAAGTGGGCGGGATCTCCTTCTTCCACGCCGGAGACCTCAACGCCTGGAAGTGGCCGGATTGGACCGTGGAAGACCAGGACCGGGAAGTCAGCGACTTCATGGAGGTCCTGGATGACCTGGAAAACTTCCCCGTGGATATCCTCTTCGCCCCCCTGGACCCCCGCCTGGAGGGCAATGCCTTCCTGGGCCCCATGGCTATGATCCAAAGGCTCAAGCCCCAGATGTTCATTCCCATGCACTTCCGGGAAAAAATGGACATCACTCAATTCTTCAAGGAACACTACCAGGACCAGACCAAAACTTTCTTGACGGAAATCACAGGACAAGGCCAGCAAATCCGGATCCGGAGTTAGGATGGGGGCGGCTACCCTGGTAAATCACAAAATTGGGTCCTAGCCAGGGTAGGGCCACCCTGGTAAATCACAAAATTGGGCCCCAGCCAGGGTAGGCCGCCCTGGGAAGCGAAGATAAAAGAAATTAAAAAGGCTGTGCCAGAACAAACAAACTGTTCTGACACAGCCTTTTTCTTTATCGATGTCTTCCTGAGCCCTTCCGCTTACTTGCCTTGAACCAGACGCTTGGTATCCCGGGCGATCATGAGTTCTTCGTCGGTGGGGATGACCATGACTTTGATGGCGGAATCCTCGGCGGAAATGACCTTCTCCTTGGGCTTGCGTTGGTTATTGATTTCTTTATCCAGCTTGACGCCGATGATCTCCAAACCGTCGCAGATGACTTCCCGGTCCTTGGATCCGTTCTCACCGATCCCGCCGGTAAAGGTGATGGCGTCGATCCGGCCACCCATCATGGTGGCATATGCACCGATGGTCTCCCGGCAGCGGGAGTGGAAAATCTTCAGGGCTAGCTGGCAGTTCTCATCACCTGATTCAGCCCCCTTCTCCAGGTCTCTGAAGTCGGAGGAGAGGCCGGATATGCCCAGGACGCCGGATTCTTTGTTGAGGACCTTGTCCACCTCATCGGGGCTCATGCCCAGCTGCTTGATCATATAAATGATGATGGAGGGGTCCAGGTCGCCGGACCGAGTCCCCATGGGGAGGCCGGCTAAGGGAGTCAGGCCCATGGAGGTCATGATGGACTTGCCGTTTTTGACGGCGGTGATGGAGGACCCGTTGCCCAAGTGGCAGGAGATGAGGTTGACTTCCTCTACCGGCTTGCCCAGGAGTTCGGCCGCACGGTTGGTGATGAAGTTGTGGGAGGTCCCGTGGAAACCGTAGCGGCGGATGCCCTGTTCTTTGTAATAAGAGAGAGGGATGGGGTAAACAAAGTTTTCCTGGGGCATGGTCTGGTGGAAGGCAGTGTCGAAGACGGCGACCTGGGGCTTACCTTCCAGGAGGGACGAGCAGGCCTGGATCCCTTGGAGGTTGGCAGGATTGTGGAGGGGGGAGAAGGGAACCACTTCTTGAATGGCTTCCAGGACATCCTGGTCAATGATGGTGGACTTGGTGACTTTTTCTCCGCCATGGACCACCCGGTGGCCGACGGCATCAATTTCCTGGAGGTCCTTGATGACCCCGTGGTCCGGAGAAGTCAAGGCCTCGAAGACCAGCTCGACTGCCTTCTTATGGTCGGGAATGGCTGTCTCCAGCTCAAATTCTCCCTTGGCCGTTTCCTGCTCAATCCGAGAACCATCGATGGCAATTCTTTCCACCAGGCCCTTGGCCAGGACCTCTTCCTTGTCCATGTCGAAAAGCTGGTATTTCAGTGAAGATGACCCGCAGTTAATGACTAAAATTTTCATTCGATCCTCCTATTTTCCTTCAATCCGGTCTCGTCTTATTCTTATCAGTTGTCTCTCTTTTTACCCTCTTTAGTCAATCCAAAGCGGGGAAGGGTAGGTCCCCTCTTCCCATTTTTTCCGGAAGCCCTCCTGAACCCGGGCCTTGTCCTCCTGGTAGGTTACCCCCATCCAGGCCTGGTCGGTGGTCAGGACCCGGACCCGGGCCTCCCCCTCCTCCAGCTGGCGGCTGATGACCGAAGGCAGGTAGCATTCGGCTTTCAAGGGGTTTTCGGGAAGCTCATTCTGAATAAAAGAACGAAGCTCTTCTTGGATGGCTTCCATAAACGAAGGTCGGAAGCCCCAAAAGTTCATGGACACAGGGCTGTCTCCGGGAAGGAGGACCTCCCGGTCCTCTCCGCCTTCACCGGTGACCAAGGACTTCCCGTCCTCCCCTTCCTGGAAGATCCGAGTGTGTTCCACGACCCGGACCAGATAACCTCCCTCCACCTGGCAGACCCCCCGGGAAACCGACCCGTTGGCGGTCAAGGTCTTGTTGAGCCGGTAGGCCACCATGGCGTGGGTGGGGATGCCCTCTCCCGGATCCTCTACCAGGAAATCATAAATCAGAGAAAAGGCCAGGTCCCCATAATAATCATCCGCATTGATGACAGCAAAGGGGCCATCCACCAGTTCCCGGGCCGCATAGACTGCCTGGGCCGTTCCCCAGGGCTTCTCCCTCCCCTCAGGGACCTCCCCACCCGGCATATCCCGGAGGTCCTGGAAGGCGAAATCCACCTCCATATCCCGGGGCAGGTGACCGGTCAGCTTTTCCCGGAAAACCTCCTCATGCTCCTTGCGGATGATGAAGATGGCCCGGCGGAAGCCCGCCCGGTAGGCGTCGTAGAGGGAGTAATCCATGATGACCTCCCCATCCGGTCCCACTGGGTCAACCTGCTTTAGGCCCCCATAGCGGGACCCCATGCCCGCCGCCATAATGACAAGAATTGGATCCATAGCAACCTCCTTGTTTGCACTCTTTCAATTATACCAAAGAAGCCCCGCCTATGATAAAATACCAGGGAAGAACGACTAGAGCGGAGGTGGCCCATGCGGTTTACAAAAGAAGAAAAGCAACAGATTAAACTGATCCTGTTCATTATCACCTGTTCCATCCTCATTTTCATGCTTCTTTCCAACTTTAACGCCATTTTGAAAGGCTTTGGTTACCTCCTGGGCATGATTTCTCCCTTTATGATGGCCATCATGGTTTCCTTCCTGGTCAACATATTTATGTCCGTTATTGAAAACAAGATCCTGGATAAGCTCCCCATCGGTCGCGGCGGCAAGAGGGCCCTGGCTATCCTCCTTTCTTTCATCCTCATCGTTGCCATTCTTGTCCTGATCTTCTCCTTGATCCTCCCTCAACTTTTTAATTCCCTCCGGACCATCATCCTGGCGATTCCGGATTTCCTGGACAAGCTCTCCGCCTTCCTCCAAAAGGCTAAGTGGATGGGCCCGGTACAGAAGCCCCTAATTGATGCTTTGGATAACCTCCAATCCATCTCCCTCCCCTCCTATCTCTGGCACTATATCAGCCCCCAGGGGAATGCCTCCTTCGGCTCCTTTATCCAGTCGGTTCTCCCCACCATCAACGCCGTCTTCTCCGGCCTCCTCAATGCCTTCCTGGTCCTGGTCTTCTCTATTTACATGCTGGCCGCCAAGGAAACTCTGGGCACTCAAGCCAAACAACTCCTCTATGCCAGCCTTCCGGAGAGCATTGTCGACAAGTTCATGTACATCTTTTATACGGCCTATGACAACTTCTATAACTTCTTCACCGGCCAGTTCCGTGAAGCCCTAACCCTGGGTTTCATGTGCTTCGTCGGCATGAAAATTCTGGGCCTTCCCCTGGCACTGGCCGTCTCGGTTCTCATCGCCTTCGGTGCCCTCATTCCCATGGTGGGTGCTGTCCTCGCCGGTCTCATCGGGACGCTAACTATCTCTTCTATCTCCCTGACCCAGGGTCTAGGCTTCATGGTTTATATCTTCGTCCTTCAGCAATTTGATGGAAACATCATCTACCCTCGGATCGTGGGCCAATCCGTTGGCCTCCCTGCTATCTGGGTTCTCCTGGCTGTTATCATCGGCGGGTCCACCATGGGGATCTTTGGCATGCTCCTCTTCCTCCCCATCTTCTCCACCATCTATGACCTTCTCTCCGACTTTAAGACCCGGCGGTTGGCCAAGAAAAACATCAACGTCGCCGAAAAATAACTTCTTTCACCCACAAAAAAGGCTGTGCCGGAAATCTTCCGACACAGCCTTTTTCTTTATTCCGGTGAAGCTCAGGCCTCCACCAAGCCGTCGACCAATTCTCCAATATAGCGGATGGTATCCTTGAGGGGGTCTTCAGTCCGGATATCGACCCCGGCCATCTGAGCCAGTTCAACCGGCTTCTTGGACCCACCCTGGCGGAGGACCTCCAGCCAGTCTTGGACGGCCGGATCCCCTTCCTCCATAATCCGCCGGGCCACCTCGGTCCCGATGGTGAGGCCAGCGGAATAGGTGTAGGAATAGAGGCCCATGTAGTAGTGGGGCTGACGCATCCAGGTCAGGCAGGAGCCGTCCATGATCTTGACCTCCGGCCCCCAGAAGTCGGTCAGGACCTTCCGGTAGATCTCGGATAAGCGGTCGGCATCAAAGGCCCCGCCCTCATCGATGATCCGGTAGACCTCCCGCTGGTATGCGGCCTCCAGGAGGTGGGTGACAAAGTTATGGTAGTAGGTCTGGGATATGATCTGGCCCATGATCTCTTTCTTCACTTCCTTGTCCTCTCCGGCCTTCTTCAGGAGATAGTTGCCCATGATGATCTCATTGGCCGTCGAAGGAGCTTCCACGAAGTACATGGACAGGTAGGTGTTGAGGATGTTCTGGTTCTTGTTGGTGAGAATGTCCTGACCCGCGTGGCCCAGCTCATGGGAGAGGGTGATGACCTCGTTGATCTGGCGGTTGAATGAGGTCAAAATATAGGGGTGGACATTGTAGGAGGAGGCACAGAAAGCCCCCGTGGACTTCCCTTCATTTTCCGCATAGTCAATCCAGCGGTCCTTGAAGGCCCGGTCCAGCATGGCCACATAGTCGGGGCCCAGGAGAGAGAGACCGTCCTTGATATACTCCCCGGCCTCCTGGAAGGAAATCTCTTCCGATTCCCCGGATGTGGGTGGAGCCTTGAGATCGAAGGAGGTCATTTCCTCCAGGCCATAGAGGTCCTTGAGATAGCGGGCATACTTCTGCATGACCGGGGCCAGGTCCCGCATGATGACGTCAATCTGGCGGTTGTAAAGGTCACGGTCCACATCCTGAAGATCCAAAAGGTAGTCGAAGACCGAGTTATAACCCCGGAGAGAGGCTTCAATTTTATCTCGCCGAACCTGGGTCAGGTAGGCCGATGCCGTCCCCGACTTGTACTTGTCCAGCTGGTCGTAAAACACCTGGGAAGCCTTCCGACGGAGGGCTGTATTGGCCGAAGTTTCAAAAGAATTCTCAAAGGCATTGTAGGTCATGTGGACCTCTTCGCCGTCCGCTTCAAAGGCCGGGAATCGGACGTCTCCCTGCTTGATGTCCGCATACACCTGGTAGGGGGCATCCAAAACAGGGCCCATGGCCGCTAAAATGCCCTCTTCCTTGTCGGACAAGAGGTGGTCCTTCTTCCGGACCATCTTATCCAGATAGTTGGCATAGGAAGGATCCTTTGTCCCCGCCTCCTCCAGGACTTCCTTGGACAAGGCCGCCAGGTCCGGCTCCAGGAAAGACAAGTCCTGTTCCAGGCCCGCCATGAGGTCGGTAAAGCGCTGGGACCGGGCCATATGGAGCGGGTTCCGGGTATCCGCCTCCTCATGGAGGGAAACATAATTGCTTAAATCATCCAGGTCCATGAGGAGGGCCTCATAGGCCTTGAGGGCTTCCACCACATCTCCGGCCGCTTTGATTTTTCCCCGGTAGTCTTCCCGGAAGGTCTTGGCCCGATCCAGGGTCTTTTTCAGGGTCGCCTCATATTCCTCTTCCGTGGGGAAAATATCTTTCAAATTCCAAGTCTCTTCAATGGGGACCTGGTCCCGCTTCAATGCTTTCGCCATGGCTCATCCTTTCTTTGGTACAATAGACTGTGTCACTTCTTTGGGAAGTGCTGATCGCCGGCTGATTGGCCAAGGGTCTATCCCTTGTGCCCGGCCTGTCTCTTTTTTCCATTATACCATTGCTCAAAATAGAAAAGAGGTTGTTATGGACCAACATCCTGTTGACCAGCGTTTGATCGACTACGCCCGCCTTGTGGTGGAGGTCGGTGTCAATGTACAAAAAGGGGAACCCGTTGTTATCACCGCCCCTGTCCAAGCTGCGGACTTTGTCCGCCTCCTTGCCCGCTTTGCCTATGAAAGAGAGGCCAGCGAGGTTGTTGTCGATTGGCGGGACCAGGAAATCACCAAGATGACCTATGACCATGCCCCCATGGAGGTCCTGAAGACTGTTCCCGACTTCCTTTACGACAAGGATGAATACTACTACAAGCGGGGAGCCAACATGATCTCCGTTGCCTCCAGCGATCCCGACGCCTTTGCCCAAACGGATCCGGAAAGACTGGCCGCCGCCTCCCGGGCCTTCAACAAGAAGATGAAGCCCCTGGACCACTACACCATGAATGACGAAGTGGCCTGGTGCGTGGCTGCCTACCCCAACGTCAAGTGGGCCCGGAAGGTCTTCCCTAAGGCCCAATCCGACGATGAGGCCTATGCCCTCCTCATGGAGGCCATCCTCAAGATGTCCCGGATGGAGGACGCCGACCCCGTCCAGGCCTGGAAGGACCATATCGCCCGCCTCTCCGCCCGGGCAAAAATCCTCAACGACTACCAGTTTGACAAAGTCCACTACCGGTCCGAAAACGGAACCGACCTCACGGTCCACCTCCCCCAGGGCCACATCTGGATGGCCGCCTCATCCCTGGATGACAAGGGCAATGAGTTCGTCCCCAACATCCCCACTGAGGAAATCTTCTCCCTCCCCCATGCGGACAAGGTGGACGGAATCCTCGTCGCCTCCAAGCCCCTGGTCTACCATGGCCAGGTCATCAACCATTTCTCCTTTACCTTCAAAGACGGCGCAGTGACCGACTTCCAGGCCGAACAAGGACAAGAAGTCCTCAAGAACCTCCTCGATGAGGATGAAGGCTCCCGCCGGCTCGGCGAGATCGCCCTGGTCCCCTACGCCTCCCCCATCTCCGAATCCGGCATCCTCTTCTACAACACCCTATTCGATGAGAATGCCTCCTGCCACTTCGCCCTCGGCGCATGCTACCCCACCTGCCTCGAAGGCGGTGCCGACCTGACCTCCGACCAAGTCCGAGCCCAAGGCGGCAACGACTCCGCCGTCCATGTTGACTTCATGGTCGGCACCAAGGACCTCTCCATCATCGGCACCACCAAAGACGGCCAAGAAGTCGCTATTTTTAAGGAAGGCAACTTCTGCTTCTAAGAATTTAAGGCATAGCCTAAAAGCCGCCCCCGAAACCGGGATATTTCGTCCAGGTCTCGGGGGCCTTCTCCTTTCCACAATACTCCAGGCCCCTTCTTTTCCTCAACTTCTTCTTATGCTATAATTATAAACACGAATTCTCCCTGATTTCGGTGAGGAGATCGACGTTTGCGGGCAGGGCTCCAGCCAAGGGCCAGCTCGCTTCGCGAAAACAATATTTGGGCAGCATTAGCTCAGATGGATAGAGCGTCCCCCTCCTAAGGGGAAGGCCTGGGGTTCAAATCCTCAATGCTGCGTTGGAAGAGCCGCGACTTGCGGCTCTTTTTTATTCATCAAAATACGCAATTCCCCCAAAAAGCGAGCACAAAGGCTACAAAAGTTTCGGGTATTCTTGCATAGAACAAAAAAATCATTGGAGGTTCCTATGAAAAAACTACTCTTACCAACCGCTTGTCTCTTGCTATCCTTCTCCCTCGTGGCTTGCCAGCCCCAGACCAATGGCCCCACTCCGGAAAAGCCGGGAACATCATCCGAGGCTTCCTCATCAGAGTCCGCATCATCAGAAGCTCCTTCCCCCAAGCCCCAGAATGGTGAAAAGCTGGCCGACCTGATTGGCAAGATCGTCGAGGGGGCGGAGCTCCCTCCGGCGGATGTCCTAGATTTTGATGCCAAGAACTTTGAGGATTACTCCTTCATTCCCTGGCGGGACGGGATTGAGGCAGCGGGCTCTGAAGGATCAACCTCATCCGCAGCCCACTCCCTGGTCCTGGTCCGGTCCAAAGAAGGAAAGGCGGAGGACCTGGCCAAAGAGATGGCCGACAAAGTGGATGCCCAGAAGTGGATCTGCGTCCAGCCTGAGGTGGCTAAGGTCCTCTACACCAAGGACTATGCCCTGATGTCCATGACCTTCGAAAAGACCTATGAAAAGGTGAAGGAAAATTTCCAGAAGATGGTGGGTGACGAAGCTGTCCAGGAATTGGACATCAAGTCCCTGGCCAAATAGGCCCTATCCTGTGGTGTGACCCATGACCCTGAAAAAGACAAAGCCCGCCCTTATGGCCCTGGCCGGCCTGGCCGTCTTGGCCTACCACCTCCTCCCCTGGCCCAGGGGAGGAGGCTTTCCGGATGAGCTGGTCCGCTACCTCCTCCTGACGGCCTATATCGGCGTCGATATTTTCTTCTTCATGGCGGGCTATATGGCCTACTTTTCCAAGACCAACCCCTACCCTGCCTACATTCGCCGTAAATGGGCCCGGATTTATCTCCCCTTCTTTTTCTTCTGCCTCCTGGCCCTCCTCATGGACAAGCTGGATTCCGGACGTTTTCTCCGGGCCCTGGTTGGCCTTGACTTCCTCGACCGGGGTGGCGGATCCTTTCTCTGGTTCCTGCCTGCCCTTCTCCTGGTCTACCTGATTCTTCCCCTTTATATCGGGTTGATCCGGAAGCGGGGGAAATATCCCGCCCTCCTCATGGCCATGGCCAGCTGGTCTTTGGTCATGGTGGTCCTGAACCGCCTCTTCGGAGACCTCCGGGTCAACATCCTTCTCTGTCGCCTCCCCCTGGTCTTTATCGGGGGCTTCCTGGCGACTTTTGAAGGAAGCTGGGACAAAAAGAAACAGGTCCTCATGGGCCTGGGCCTTCTCCTTCCCGGCCTCTGGCTCACCTGGACCTGGGGCTCCTTTGCAAAACCCGATTTCCCCATCAAGGATGTTTTCTACATCCTGGCCATCCCCCACACCCTGGGCCTGGTCCTCCTGCTTGACCTGGCCTTCCGGTCCAAAGTCCCGACCCCCCTGGCCTGGGTAGGCGGCCTGACCCTGGAGCTCTATGCCTGGCAGATGGTGGTGGGACCCGACCTGGTGACTTTCTTCACTAGCTGGACGGGGAGCGGCTACCCGGCCTTCCTCCTCTCCTCAGCCCTTATTTTCGCCCTCTCCTGGCTCAGCCAATGGGCACAAAAAAGAATCCTATCTCGCCCATAAAAAAAAGGTGGAAGCGGAAAACCGCTCCCACCTTTTTTGTTTACCCTTGACCGAGGTCTATTAGCTCCAGGGATTATACATGTCCTGTAAGCCCCCCATGGCCGATGAGGCGACCATAAAGGCGAAGATCATGGCCACGAGGGCGACAAAGATGCCGATAAAGAGGGTGGCCACCACCAGGGAGTAAATCTGACGGGATTCCTCCAGGTCGGTCATGGTCATGTAGGCCTTAAGGATGGTGAAGGAACTGACCAACATGGCAAAGCCCGAGAAAATGGACCCCAGGACCCCCAGGCGGACGATGTTGAGGAGGAAGGGGACAGCGGCGCCCAGAACGCCCCAGAAAGCGACAGAGGCCACGACTCCGGTCCATTCATAGAGGGAAATCGGGGAGCCAAAGATCTTGGCGGCGAAGAAGTAGGCGAAGATGGTTGCCGCATCAAAGAGGATCATGAAGATGAGGAACTTGAAGAAGATACCAACCGGGTCCACGCCCAGGATTCTCATGGCATTCCCAAACATGGGGTTCAAGGTGGAACTGGCCATGGCCATGTTGATGGCTGTGAAAAGGGCCAGGAGGACGTCCTTGATTAAAAGGATGAAGAGGTTGGACCGGCGGTATTCCATCTTCCTGAACTCCTGACAAAGCTCATAGGGGTGGGACAGGGTCTTGGTAACCAGGAGCCGGATCTGCTGGCCCAGGATGGATTGGCTGAACTGGTTAAATGCGCCTGCAGCGGACAGGGGCTGGCCGCAGCGACCACAATTGGCGGCGCCGGCAGGATTCCGGGCCCCACACTTGGAGCAAAAGACCGCTTCTTGACGAGGCCTATCCTGGCGGGGACCTTCTTGACGGGAGCCAAACTGGCTATGGTCCTCCCGATGGGGGGCCTCCTGATGGGGCTCCTCCTTGAAGGGATCAGGGGTCTCTTTGGGGGCAAAGGCCGAGGGAGCCTCCTCAAACTCCTCCTTCAATTTCTCCGCTGTCTGGTCGATGGCCGCCTTGTCTTCCGGCGACTTCGTGGACGGAGTGGGGTCGACCGAGGCCGGCTCAACCGGGTCGACTTTTATTGGAGCTGCTTCCACCGGATGTCCACAACGGATGCAAAACTTGGCATTTTCGCGGAGCTCTGCCCCGCAATTCTTACACAGCATATCCACCTTCTTTCTGGCCTGCGGCCTTTATAGCAATGAGCAAATATTTTTCCCTCTTACCTCGCACAATGAGGAGTTCAGCGAACATATTCCAGGGGAACAGCCAGGCCCAGGTTAGCCTGTTTGATGACCCCATTTTCTTCCTCATAATGGATGACCAGGTCCCTTTGTCCCCGGGTCTCTCGGATGTCCAGCTTATTCTCTTCGGGGATGGTGTAATAATGAACCCGATAGTCCATGGAAAGATAGACCGCCTTCTCTTCCTTGTCCAGGTGGGCCTCCATGGACCGGACTTCAAAGGATTGGATGAAAGGCAGCATCTCATAATTGGCAAAGGCTTCTTCGTAACTTTTCTTGACCTCATCGACCTGATCCTCCGCAAAAAGAGACCGAATGGAGGAGAAAGAGCCTTGTTCAATGAAGGTTTTGGCGATTTTCTCGGTGTTTTCCCGGATGGTCTCCAAGATGGTCTCGCCATCCGAACTGTCGTCGCCGGAATCCCAGCCCATGAGGATGGTCTTGTTGTCCCGGTCCACATAATAATTGGCTTGGATGGACCGGTTATCCTTAGCAATTTCCAGGCTATGAACCCCGGTGAAGGCCTGAGGGATCAGGTAGGAAATATTATCCCCCTCCTTCCGGGCTCCTTCATGAGGCGGCTCTTCCCCGTCCAGACGGACAGAAACGCCTTCCGGAACGATGACCTCCAGGTCCTCCACAACAAAGAGGTCAGAGGAGACCTTCCAGGGGTTATCCAGGAAAAAGGTTGAGGGATCCTTGACCATAGACAGGGTGACCTCATGGTCCCCCTCCAGGTCCTTGGCGGTATAGGAAATGGGGATGTCCACCTGATCCGCCTTCACGCCGGCCCCCTCTTCCTTGGCACCCGCTATACGGTAGGAGGTCACCTGGTCGAAGCCCCAGCTATGCCAAGCCTTCCGGAGATTCTCCGTCCGGGTAAAGGGACTATCCTTGACATCCATATGGCGGAGGGCTTCCTCCAAATTTCCGTTGGTCAAGGCGACAAAGGTCTTTTCCGCCGCCAGGCGGGGGGAGCGGTTTTGACCCAGGTTGAGGAAGAGGATGACCAGAAGAATGGCTAGGACCACCCCCTCTAAAACCAGAGAAATACCGAGAATGGACCGCTTTTTCTCTACAGCGGATTTGGGTTCCGGAGAAAAATCCCCGGTCCAAACGGGCTCATCAGCCCGGTCAAAAGGCCCTTCTTCCCAGACCATTTCTTCCGTGAAATCGGTCAAGTTGCGGAGGTCCTCGCCACATGAGGCGCAAAATAAAGCATGGTCAGGATTCTCTTTGCCACAGTTGGGACAATACATAGGGACCTCCTTCTACCGGTAGTTCTTGACGATGAAGTCAATGTTCTTCTTTTCCAAGTCGCTCAACCGGGCCATGACCTTGTCCATGTCTTCCTCATAGTCATCCCGCCCCTGATACCAATCTTTATCCAGGAAATAATCCCGGATTTCCTTGTTCTTAAACCAGTAGCCATGGCGGGCGAGGATCTCGTTGATGATCATTTGAGGGACATTGGAGGAAGCGGGGATGAAGCCCTCGAAGCGGTCCACCGCCCCATCGACGTCCTCGGTCGTGATCAATCGGTCATCGGAATCCGGGAGGATTTCTTCCTCCCACTCTTCTTCCTCAGTATCGAATTGGCCGATGATCTTCTCCATATATTTCTTGGTCCGAACCTCATTCTCCACAGTAAAGCCCTGGAGCCGGTTACTTTCTCTCGGCTCCTCTTCCCTTTCCTGGGCCAGGGGATCCTGCCCATTAGCATAAGCATAGGAGCCGAAGTGATCAATGCCCATGTCGGCCTTATCCACCGGGTTCAGCTTGGGAACAGAAGCTTGGTTGAAAATTTTATAGAGGCCGAAGAAGGCCAGGCAAATCAACAAAAGGAAGAGAACATTGAAAAAGATCAAGGCCCCTTTTCCGGTCTTTGTCTTCTCCTGATCCAGCTTATTCATCCTTATCCTCCTTTTCTTTTCGGGCATCCGTCCCTTCTCCAAAATAGGCATCCAGGCCGTTGGCCAGGCTTTGAACCATTTTTTCTCGAAATTCGTGATCCTGCAACAAGAGGTCTTCCTCGGGATTGGACAAAAAGCCCATCTCAAAAAGGACGGCCGGACTTTCTGCCCAATTGAGCCCGGTCATGGTGTCCGTGGTCCAGGATTTCCTGGCCACCAGTCCGGTCGCCCGGGTGTATTCCCGGACCAGGGCCTGGCCCAGTTGTTGGGAGGCCCGGTAATTTTCCGGATGGTAGGGGTTATCCGGCGAGATGGTCACCGCCATGGCCCCCTTGGCCCTAGGATTGTCCGACCCGTCGCAGTGGAGGCGGAGGAAGGCATCCGCTCCGGCCTCATTGGCCATTTGAGCACGCTCCACATTTCCGACCAGGACATCCTGGCTTTCTCGGGTCATGAGGACCCGGTAGCCCCGCTTCTCCAGCTCATCCCGAAGGAGGAGGGCGACGTCCAAATTGACCTCATACTCCCCCACTCCGGACCGAATGCCGGCAGAACCCAGGCTGGCCATCCTCTTCATCTCCTTGGACCCCGGGCCAATGGGCTCTCCTTTTGTGGAGGCATGAGCCGAGTGGCCGGGATCCAGACAGACCAGGAACTCCCGGCGAAAGTTCTCCCCTTCTTTTTCCCCCGGGAGAGATTCCCCGGGATCCTCTTCTTCCCCGCCATCAGGCTTGGGAAAGAGGGGAGAAGATGAGGGGAGGGGAACTTCTCCGGAGGGCCGGTCCTCATCCCCCGACAGTACAGTCTGACCGGTAACCGGGTCATTGGCCTTTCTGCAGGCGGTAAAGAGAAGGAGGCCAATGAGGAGGAAAAGGACGAGTTTTCGGGATGGCTGACGAATCATGGAACCTCCCTGAATCAGTTAGGAAACCAGGCTGAAGAGGAAGGTGAAGAAGGCCTCCACTCCTCTGGAAAACTTAGTCCATGGACCGGCTGACCGGGTGGCGGTGTGGGAGACGATGGGGATCTCTTCCAGGAGTTTGCCGTCCCGAGAGACGTGGATGGTTCCAAAGACTTCTTCCTCGGCGGTTGGCGCCTTCTTGGTCCGGTCAATGGTGTAGGAAACATCAAAGTTGGCGTTGGCATAGGTGAAAATATGGTAGGTCTTGGCCGGATAGAGGATGACGGATCCCTCCTGGGCATCCGGCATGTCCAGGCGCTCGATGGGCTGGGACCCGTCCACCACCGTGTGGGGGGCGAAGGAACCCTGGGCGATGTCCACCAATTCCTTGGTCGTCCGCCAGCGAGCGTCGTTGATGGGGGCACCCAGGACGATGGTGATGATGTCATAGGTCTGGTCCATCTTAGCGGAGGTCACCTGGAAGAGTCCGGCGAAGCAGGAACCGGCCTCTACCGAGGTTCCGGTCTTGATCCCCTTCATTCCGGGAATCCCGGACATGAACTCCTTAAGGGTGGTTTCCTTCTTGAAATCCCTCTCCGGCTCATCCACCAGGGTAGGTTGACTATAGTCCAGGATCTGGGGATACTTTTTCATCAGGTCGAGGATGAAGGAATAAAGCTCGCGGGCGGAGGACTGGTTATAGGTCTTGTTCTCCTCGGTTAGACCCGAGGCATTGACAAAGTGCATGGTCTTGTAGCCCAGGTCCTGGGCGGCCTTGTTCATCCTCTCCACAAAGGCCCCTTCGCTCCCGGCCACCCCCTCAGCAATGGCACAGGCGGCGTCATTCCCCGATACGGTCATCATGCCGAAGAGGAGCTTTTCCAGGGGCATGGTCATCTTCTCTTTCAGACCATAGTTGGAGGAGCCCGGTGCATTCAGGGCTGCCGCCTTGGCGGACACGGTAATGGGGGCCTGGAGAGAAATCTCCCCGGCCTGAACAGCCTCCATGGCCACATAGTAGGTCATGAGCTTGGAGATCGAGGCGATGGCCCGGGGTTGGTCCAGTCCCTTTCCCATGATGATCTGGTTATCATCGGCCAGACCGATCATGAGAACCGGGACCTGGTCGTAGTAGGTGATGAGTTTTTTCAGGGATTCTGCTGTCTCCTCCTCCGGACCGGCCAGGGCTCGGGGGCTAAAGAGGCCGGAGAAAACCAGGCTCAGGGCAAGTAAAATAGGGAGAATCCGGGTCCACCTTTTTTTTTCCGGACCCCTTCCTTTTTTGGGGATTCGGTCTTCCTTCCCCGCTGTCATCGCTTTTGTCATAACATTTCCTTCCATATTTGTCGGAACATCTTCATCATCTCCACATCCAGCTTCCGGGGGTAGTTAAAGGAGGTTCCCTGGTCAATGGCCAGGCCCACCTTCCGGAAGAGGATACAGGACTGAAAAAGGGCATCCCAGAGATTGTCCATGTCCGTATTGGAATAGGTTCTCTGGAGGCTTTCATATTGGTTGGGGTCCATGTAGGCACCCACATTTCTCAAATCTTCGCCCAGGTTGATGGAATAACCGTTGGACCGGGCGACCGCCGTCTCCGCCAGGCGAAGGAGGATCTTTCTCCCCCGATCGAGGGCCTGTTGGGCCGGGATAAGTTCTTTCCCCTGTAAATAAAAGGCCATATCGGACATCTCCCGGAAGAAGTTCCCCGGGAGCAACTTCAACTCCTCCATGTCCGGCGACTTGGTTCGGTGGCTGATATCCGAAGTCACCCGATCTTCTATGACCCGGTCATCCTTGTCCACCCGGACCTCCGTCAGGCTATCCGCCTCCATCCTCTTGATCACTGCCTCCGGTCGGTCCACCAGGAAATCCAGCCGCATCCGGTTGGGCAAAAGGAGGCGGAAGCGAGGGGGATCGAAGGAGAGGAGGGAGGATTGGATCAGGGGCTGGTCCAGGAGATTTTCAAAGGAAAAGTCCCTCCAAAAATCCAGGTCCCGGCTACCCAACCACCAAGAGTAGGGCGAGTCCTTATCCGCCGTTGCCGCCGGATTGATCCACCGCCCCGCTCGAACAAGGAGACGGACCTGGTCCATCCGGCCGAATTGCTCTTCCAAACATTCAACAATTTCTTCGGGTTTTCTTGTGTCCGATCTTTCCTGTCCGTCCATAGGCTCCTCCCTTGCTCATATCACTTATTCCTATTATATAAAACTTAGCCCTTAATGACCACAAAAAGGCCTGCTCGGTCCATCCAAGCAGGCCTTTTGCCTATGTTTTACAGGTTATCATTTCTCTTTCTTTCGCCGGGTCAGGCAAAAAATTCCCAATCCCGACAGACCGCTGCCGAAGGCCAAAGGCAGGATAGCTACCCCCTCCCCAGTATCCGGGCTCTTTTTGGACGCCTTGCGGGATCCCTCGGACCCGGTAGCATACCGGCTACTCCCCGCCTTCCACAAGTTGTCCTTGGAATCCGGGTCATAATACTTGGCATAGGTCCACCAGTCATCCTTGAGCTTCCCATCCGCATCCAAGGGCGAGAAGGTCCCTCCCGGCTGGTCCATCCAATCTCCGGGCGATCCCCCTTCCGGCAAGGGCTTTTTATCCGGAGTCTTCTTATCCTCTTGATCTGTCTTTTTGTCCCTATCGGACTGGCCCGGGTTCTGGTCCTTATTCTTGTCTACATTGTCGGGCTTTGTTGTTTCACCGGACTTGTCGGTGGTGCCGGGCTTATCCTCTTTGGGCGGATCTTCCGGTTTCTCCTGATTATCTGAGGTCTTAGGATTATCTTCGGAATCCTTGGGATTATCCTCAGAGGCCTTGGGGTCTTCTTCGGAGGTCTTGGGGTCTTCCTCCGAGGTCTTGGGGTTTTCCTCAGATGTTTTCCCGCCAGCTTCCACCGGAGACAGGGTCACCGTCTCCTCCTGGTTGACGATGGCGGTGATGGGCTTGCCCAGAAGCTGGTCACTTTCCTCGATGGTCCCCCTGGGGCTGCCGTAGACTACCCACTCCTGGTCCATGGCATAGTTTGGTCGGATAATTTTAACGGGGATGTCCTTGATCTCCTTGCCTTTTTCCAAGCGGATTCGGAGGGGGTAGTCGCCCGTGTTGACCATGGGATTATCCCGGTCCAAAGGCTTGGAAAATTCCTCATCCATGCTGGCCCCTGCCCCTTCCGGCAAAAGTGTATACGTACCCGGAACGGCAAATCCCTTGGCATTCTTCAATTCATAGACCCCGTCTCCTAATGCGTCGAAGGAAAGGACCGGGTGGTTCTTGGACCGGAGGCCCATGAGGTGGGCTTCCGTGGTCATGGAATAGATCTTCTTGTTGCCATCAGGAATGTAGCCGATACTTCCATCATCATAGGTCTCCTCGGGTAGGTCATAGTCCTTGACCAGGCTATCCAAAGGCTCATCAGGCTTTGAGGCGAGCTTGAGTCTCTCCTTCTCCGCTACCTGGCCCATGTTGGTCCAAATTGCATACTGGCGAAGAGATCCCGATAAACCGTCATTGGGGAGATACTTTTCCATATAGGCATCCACCTGACCGGCAAAATCCAGGGCCTCCTTGTTGGCATAATAGGCCTTTTCTATGGCCTCTAGTCCCTCCTTTGTTCGGTCGCGATAGGCATGAATCGGCTCTTCATCTTTAATGATCTCATTGGGCTCCAGGCAAAAGATGATTCGGTCTAAATAGGAATTCTTTCGCAGATTTTCCACCCATTCCTCATCCCCTTTGGCCGAAAAGATGCCCATTTGCTCCGTCGGATACCACTTCATATAAAATGCGTTCCAGGCTGCATAGTCGTGGAAGCCATAGCTACCCGGCTTGCGTGTAAAGCTCAAGCCCGTGAAAGAATAACCCATGGTTTTAAAGAAAGTGTTGTTGGTTCTTACCATATAAATCGTTTTTGCTGGCCTCTTCGCTGCCGGCTCATCCAAGGGCCCCGCCCAAGCCCTTCTCACGGGCAAGACCAGGAGTCCCGTTACCATGGCCAGGACCACAAGCAGGACCACAGCCTGTCGGGCCGGATTAAATCGTATTTTTTTCTGCATAATCTTCTCCTTTATTTCTATGCAATTTTCGGGGTGGCAACCATCCACCTCTACTATAAATTTTTAAAATCCCGCCTGTGTCCGGCTTTTGGGGATATTCGGCCCACAAACGTCCCAAGACAAAAAAATCCCCGGCAGGCTCAGAGCCCACCGGGGATAGAATTTTAAGGATGCGGGAAAAGGGATTTGAACCCCCACGCCCGAAGGCACTAGATCCTAAGTCTAGCGCGTCTGCCAATTCCGCCATTCCCGCATAAAAAAAGGGTGGATGACGGGAGTCGAACCCGCGACCTCCAGAGCCACAATCTGGCGCCCTAGACCAACTAGGCCACATCCACCACAAATAGAAGTCATGCCTTCTTTGCGAAATGACCAAAGCCTTTCGAAAGAAGGCAAGCTTCCAAATATAACGTGCCATCAGGGATTCGAACCCCGGACCTCCACTTCCGGAGAGTGGCGCGCTTCCACTGCGCTAATGGCACTCAGATTTTCACGAGAACAAGCTCGTCTTTGTATTATAGGATAAAAAAATCAGAATATCAAGCCCTCTATCATTTTTCGTCAGCCGCCCATGACAAGGGCTTGACGACAACCCCACCGACCTCCATAAGCCAGTCAACATCAATAATGTAAAGAAGACTCCTGCTTCCGTAGTGGTGGTTTGCTATTATTAGCGAACCACCACTATGTTTTTTTCTGCCTCATTCGTGGTAGTTTTGCTGTTTTCGGGGAATCACCACTATATTTTTCCGCCCCCAATAGTGGTAGTTTTGCGATTTCCTCAAACCAACACTATTATTGACCACAAAAAAATAGTGTTGATTTCCAAATTTCTCCAAATCAACACTATTCTAAGATGAAATTACTAGTGGTGGTTTCCCGTTTTTATCAAAACCAACACTATTGGACGGAATATCTTTCGCCACCACGCTTCCCCCTACAAAATCACCCTCTCCACACCCATCCCTCCATCGTCATCCAGGGTCAGGATGACATAAGACTTCTGTCCATCCCCGCCCCGGGGCCAGGCGCAGGATCCGGGGTTGATCAGGCGGATCCCGTCCACAACCTGGTCGTCGAAGGCGTGGGTGTGGCCGAAGAGGGCCAGGTCGCAGTCCAGGGATTTGGCATAGGCGGCAAGTTTGTCCAGGCCATAATAGACACCGAAGAGGTGACCATGGGTGAGGTAGGCCTTATGACCCCCGGAAAGAGGAAGGACACCGTCGTAGGGGATATGATAAGAAATAAAGTCGTTGTTCCCCTTGACCTTGAGGATGGTCCGGCCGACGATGGCCTCTAGTTCCTCGGCATCCCGGGCGTGGTCGCCCAGGTGGATGATCCGGGTCAGGCCCGGGGTTGTCATAATTTCCGCAGCGATGGTGTCGATATGCCCATGGGTGTCGGAGCAGACCAAGATCTTATCAGGCATGGAGGTCCTCCAAGAAAGCCCGGTAGGCCCTGCCCCGGTGGGAAATCTTGTTCTTCTCCTCGGGGCTGAGCTCGGCCAGGGACTTACCCAGCTCATCGACAAAGAAGATGGGGTCATAGCCGAAGCCCCCCTTGCCTTGGCGGGCGGTCAGGATATGGCCCTCCAGCCGGCCCTCATATTCATGGATGGTCCCGTGGGCCCAGAAGGCGATGACGGTGGAGAAATGAGCCCCGCGGCGGGCTTCCTCCACCCCCTCCATGGCATGGAGGAGCTTGTCCACATTGTCGTCATAGGTGACGTGGTCCCCGGCGTAGCGGGCCGAGTAGACCCCGGGGGCGCCATTCAGGGCATCGACAAAGAGGCCGGTGTCATCAGCGAGAATCCAGTAGTCATCGGGATCCTTCCCGACCTCCTTGAGCGCCTGAACCAGGCCCTCCACCTTGAGGTCGGCATTCTCCCGGAGGGTCTCCCCCGTCTCCTCCACATCAAAGTCAGCCAGGCCCAGGTCGTTCTTGGAGAAAAGCTCGAAGCGGGTCGGGTCGACCAGGCGGGTCAGCTCCCTGATCTTATCTTTATTTCCTGTGGATAGGGCAATTTTCTGCATGGTCTGCCTTCTTTCTACTTAGCGAAAATATTGGTCCAGGATTTGGTCCAATTCTTCACCCTCCAGGACCTTGATCCCGATATCCAGGGCCTTCTGCCTCTTGGACCCGGCCGACTCCCCGGCCAGGACCAGTTTGGTTTTCTTGGACACCGACCCCGTGGCCTTTCCCCCTAGAGCCCGAATCCTTTCCTCCATGTCTTTTCGGGTCAGGCCTTCCATGGTCCCGGTGACCACCAGGGTCATCCCTTCAAAGGGAAGGGAGCCCTCCTCATCCCCCGCCCTTCCTTGGGTCGCGGAAGCTTGGACTTCAATCCCCTGGGCCAGGAGGTCATCCAGGGCCTGCTTGATGTGGGGATCCCGGAAGAAGTCCACCATATTTTGAGCGGTGATAGGCCCGATATCCTCCACCTGGGCCAGGTCCTCATGGCCCGCCCGGCGGAGCTTGTCCAGGCTGCCGAAGTGGTCGGCCAGGTCCCGAGAAGCCGTTACACCGACCCCCGGAATCCCCAGGGCGTTGATAAAGGCGGAGAGGGCGGGATGCTTGGACCCTTGGATGGCATCCAAAAGATTTTGGGCCTTCTTCTCCCCGAAGCCTTCCAATTCCAGAAGGTCTTCTTTGGTCAGCCGGTAGAGGTCGGCCATCTGGTCCACCTCCCGGTCCACCAGCTTGTCCAGGGTCTTGACGGACAGGCCCTCGATGTCCATAGCCTCCCGGGAACAGAAGTGGTTGAGCCGGCGGACCAGCTGGGGCTTGCAGGAAAGGGAGTTGGGGCAGTAGATGTGGACCTTGTCATAGACCAGGTCGGTCCCGCAGGCCGGGCAGTGGGTGGGCTTGTCGATGGGCCGGGTGACCAGACCCTCATCCGGCATGGTCCCCAGGATTTCCGGGATCACTTCGTTGGACCGGCGGATGAGGACCCGAGCCCCCAGGGCCACCCCCTTGCGGACGATATCATCGTAGTTGTTGAGGGTGGCCCGGGAGACGGTGGCCCCGCCGATCTCCACAGGGTCCAGGAGGGCGGTCGGGGTGACCTTCCCCGTCCGGCCCACATTCCATTCCACCGATCGGAGGATGGTGGTGACCTCCTCGGCCTCAAACTTATAGGCCATGGCCCAGCGGGGAAACTTGGCCGTAAAGCCCAGGACCTCCCGGGTCCGGAGGTCGTTGATCTTGATGACCACCCCATCGGTCAAGACGTCCAAGCTGTGGCGTAGCTCCTCCACCTCATCGATCGCCCCCTCCACCTCATCAATCGTCCGGCAGAAGCGGGAGAAGGGGTGGACTTGGAAGCCATTCTCCCGGAGAAAGCTGAAAATGGCCTCCTGGCTGTCGAAAAGATCCTCCTCATTATAACCCACGTTATAGGCATAAACCGCCAGCATCCGGGACCGGGTCACCGCCGGATCCAGGTTCCGGATGGCCCCGGCTGCCCCGTTTCGGGCGTTCTTCAAGGGAACTTCGGCCCGCTCATTGTATTTTTCTAAGGCCGAAAGGGGCATGATCCCCTCTCCTTGAACTTCAATCTTCCCTTGGTAGGGGATGGATAGGGGGACGGTTTGAATGGTCCGGATCTGGGCCAGGACCTCCTCCCCCACCCGGCCATTCCCCCGTGTGGCCGCCATGACCAGCTTCCCTCCGTCATAGGTCAAGTTGATGGTCAATCCGTCGAACTTAAACTCGCAGACAAAGGCCAGGTCCGGCAGGGGATCCTCCGGGTGGGCCTGGTTGTAGGAAGAGATCTGCCTTTTGCAGCGGTCCACCCAGGCCTCCACCTCTTCACGCGACCGGACCTTGTTTAAGGAATAGAGAGGACCCAGGTGGGTGTGCTTTTCAAACTCCTCCAGGACCTCCCCGCCCACCCGCTGGCTGGGTGAGTCGGCCAGGACCTGACCCGTTTCCTTCTCCAAGTCCAGGAGCTCCCGGTAGGCCCGGTCCCACTCCTCGTCGGAAACCGAGGGGTTGTCCAGGGTATAGTATTCCACATTCCAACGATTCAGGGTTTCCACCAAGTCTTTCATCCGCTTTACGGGGTCCATGTCATCCTCCCATCTTGTCTCGGCTCCGCCCTAGGATTCCTTAGTCAGAGGGGCCAGGGCGGCATTGAGCCGCTTGATTCCTTTTTTATCGAAGGTCACGGTCAACTCGTCCCCGTCCTCCCTGGCCACGACGGAAACCACCGTCCCCAGGCCGAACTTCCGGTGGCGGACCTTATCCCCCACCCGGTAGGGCGTGTGGAGGGTCTCATCCAACCTCTTCTGTTTTTGGCGGACCAATTCCCGGATCCGCTCCCTCTGGCGGTCGTAGGCTCCCCGGATCCGGGCATCCCCGAAACTCTCATTGCTGTGAACAGGAGTCCGCCTTCCCGGTGAGGAAGCAAAGCTTCCACCATAGGAAACCGGCTCATTGGGATCCTCCCCAACCTTCTCCAGGTGGCCCTCCAGCTCATCGATGAAACGGGAGGGACGCTTGGGCATAGGGGATCCAAAGACCCGCCGGACCTGCGCCCCGGACAGGTAGAGCTTCTTCTCCGCCCGGGTGATGGCCACATACATGAGCCGGCGCTCCTCCTCTAAATGACCCTCCTCCATGGCCCGCTCGGAGGGGGTCAGGCCGTCCTCCAGCCCCGCCACATAGACGATGGGAAATTCCAGGCCCTTAGCCGAGTGCATGGTCATGAGGGTGACCCCCGACTTCCCTTCCTCGGTCTTGTCCAGGTCGGACATAAGGGCCAGGTTTTGGAGGTAGTCCACGATGGTCCCTTCGGCCTCCTCATCCTGGTACTGGGCAATGGCATCGTAGAAGGCGGCGATGTTGTCTATCCGGGACCGGTCCTCCACCGCATGTGATTTATCCAGCATGGCCTCATAGCCCGACTCCCGGTAAACGGCTTGGAAGAAGTCCGTCATGGGCCCATGGACCTGGCCGGCCAGGGAGCAAAAGAGGTCCAGGAAGGGACGGAATTTCTTTTGGATGGCCGGGGTCAGGCCGGAAAAAAGCTCTCCGTCTAAAAGGGTGTCCATAAGGGAAAGACCGTTCTCGGCGGCCAGCTTTTGTAGGCTGTCCAGGCTCTTCTCTCCCAGGCCCCGCTTGGGCTGGTTGATGATCCGGCGGAAAGCCACATCGTCCGTCGGGTTGATGATGAGGGTCATGTAGGCAACCAGGTCCTTGATTTCCGCCCGGTCGTAGAACTTGAGTCCACCCACCACCCGGTAGGGGATCCCCTCCCGGATCAGAGCCTCTTCCAGGGGCCGAGACTGGGCGTTGGTCCGGTAGAGGATGGCCTGGCCCTTGTAGGGGGTCACATGGGACTCCTCCCGGATTTTTTCCACCAGGCCCACCGCCTCCTCGGCCTCCGACTGGAAAAGCCGGTATTGGATGGGGGCCCCCTCCCCGTTTTCCGTCCAGAGGTTCTTCTCTTTTCTTTCCTCATTGTGGCGGATCAGGGCATTGGCGGCCTCCAGGATCCGCTTGGTCGACCGGTAGTTCTGTTCCAAAAGAAGGGTCTTGGGGGACCGGAAGTCCCGGTCGAAGTGGAGGATGTTGGAAATGTCCGCCCCCCGCCAGCCATAGATGGACTGGTCGGCATCCCCCACCAGGAAGACCAGGCTATCCGGACCGACAAAGGACCGGATGAGGTCGTATTGGGCGTGGTTGGTGTCCTGGTATTCATCCACGAAGACATAGCGGAATTGGTCCCGGTAGCGGTCCCGGACTTCCGGATACTTGGTCATGAGGGTCAGCATGAATAAAATCAGGTCGTCAAAGTCAAGGGCATTGTTCTTCTTCTTGGCCCCCTCATAAGCCCGGTAGACCCGGGCCACCAGGAGGTCCACCGGGTTATCCGCCCGGTCCAGGGCCTCCTCCACAAGAATCCCCCGGTTTTTCAGAAGGGAAATGGCCGAGAGGATGGCCCGGGGGCTCATCCCCTGGTCCTCCATGTGCCCTTGCTTGAGAATCTGCTTGACCAGGGAGGCCTGGTCCCCGGCGTCGTAGATGGTGAAGTTGGAGGCATAGCCCAGGTGGACGATCTCCCGGCGAAGAAGGCGGGAGCAGATGGAGTGGAAGGTCCCGATCCAAAGGGAATCCACCGGCCGGCCCAGGGCCCGGGCCACCCGGTCTTTCATCTCTCCGGCCGCCTTGTTGGTAAAGGTAAAGGCCAGGACCTGCCAGGGGGCCACCCCTTTTTCCTGGATTAAATAGGCAATCCGCTGGGTCAGGACCCGGGTCTTCCCCGACCCCGCCCCGGCCAAGACCAGGAGGGAAGGGGCTTCAGAGAGAACCGCTTGTTTTTGTTGGTCGTTTAGTCCTTGTAGGTCCATAGCGAGTTACAGGCTCCGTCCTAAAAGTTCTTCCAACTTCTTCCATGAGCTGTTGATGATGAGGTCATCCGGGAAATCCACTTCTTCCAGGATGGGCCGGATGGCGGAAAAGTCCCCCACAGCCGGGGCGACATGGGCATCGGTGTTGAGGATGACCGGGACCTCCTTGTCCAGGCAGGTCTCCAGGATGAACCGGATATTTTCCTGGGAATTGACCCGGTAGCTTCCGGGGCCCAGGGAGGAGTTGTTGATCTCCAGGGCCCGGCCCATGTCCTTGACCGCATCAACCAAAGCCACATAATCCGAGGGGTACTGGCCATCATCCACATGGCCTAGGATCTTGACCTCAGGGTGTTTTTCCAGGCAGTGGATATAGGCATCGGTAAAATCCGTCCGGCTGCCGGATTCCATGTCGAAAATATGGCCATGGAGGCTGGCAATGGAATAATCCACCAATTCCAGGAGGTCGGGTTCGATGAGGTCCCCCTGGTGGTTCTTGATATTGAGTTCTACCCCCTTCAGGAGGCGGACCCCCTCCAGGTAGTCGGGAAGGGCGTCAATATTGAGCCAGTAGTCCCGGTTGGTGGTGTTGGGCATTCCGTAGGCATGGTCGCTGATCCCCATGATCTCCAGGCCCGCTTCCTTGGCGGCCCGGGCGTTTTCCGTGATGGTGGAGTAGGCGTGGACGGAAGCCAGGGAATGGGTGTGGAGGTCCATGATGAAGTTTCGATTCATATTATCTCCTTAACTAGAGGCCCAGGTTGGGGTCGGCGGTGAAGGCCGGGTCCGAGGGGCCTCGGTTGATATAGTGGTAATAACCGGCCGATCCGATCATGGCCGCGTTGTCCGTACAAAGGTCCAAGGGGGGCACATAGAAGTCCACCCCCAGGGTTTGGCAGGCCTTCTCCAAGCTCTCCCGGAGGGGACCATTGGCCGCCACACCGCCGGACAGGCAAAGGGTCTTAAGGCCGGTGTCCTCCAAAAGATGAATGGACTTTTGGGTCAAAACGTCGATGACCGCATCTTGGAAACCCCTGGCCACGTCGGCCTTGTTGATGGGGAGGCCCTTCTGGTCCTGGTGGTGGCAGTAGTTGATCACTGCCGTCTTAAGGCCGGAGAAGGAGAAGTCATAGCCGTCTTCCTTCTTCATCATGGCCCGGGGGAAGTCGACTGCACCCGGCCGGCCCTCCATGGCCAACTTCTGGACCTTAGGTCCGCCGGGATAGCCCATGCCCAGGACCCGGGAGACCTTGTCGAAGCTCTCTCCGGCTGCGTCATCCCGGGTGGACCCCAGGACCTCATAATCCGTATACCCATCCACCCGGCAGAGGTAGGTGTGGCCCCCGGAGACCACCAGGGCGATGAAGGGAGGCTCCAGGTCGGGGTGGGCCAAATAGTTGGCGCAGATGTGGCCTTCCATGTGGTTGACGCCCACAATGGGGACATCCAAAACAAAGGACATGGCCTTGGCGGCGGAAATGCCCACGAGGAGGGCACCGATCAGGCCGGGTCCCCGGGTGACGGAAACCAGGTCGATGTCCTTGGGGGCCAGTCCCGTTTCTTCAAAAGCCATGGCCAGGATCCGGTTGACCGCCTCCAGGTGCTTCCGGGAGGCGATTTCCGGCACCACCCCTCCGTAGAGGGCATGGGTGGCGATTTGTGTGGAGATCAAGTTGCAGAGGACTTTTCTGCCATCCTCCAGGATGGCCACGGAAGTTTCATCGCAAGACGATTCAATAGCCAGTGAAATCATACCTCCTCCTTCCTCTTTTTTCGCATCACATAAGCATCCAGGCCGGTCTGGGCATAGTAGTTCCGGCGGACGCCCACCTTCTCAAAGCCGAATTTCTCATAAAGAGCCAGGGCCGGGCCGTTGTTGACCGCCACTTCCAGGAAGCAGTCCTCCGACCCCCTTCCGAAAGAAGAGGCCAGAAAGTCCTCCACCAGACGGCTACCGATCCCCTGGCCGCGGAAGTCCGGATCCACCCCGATCTTGTTGAGGGAGGATTCCCCGGCCACATGCCAGGCGGTGTAATAGCCCACCACCTTTCCCTGATAAACAGACACCAGGCAGGTCGTCCGGCCGTTTTCCACCAGTTCCTCTTCAAAAAAGACCCGGTTCCAGGGGTAGGGAAAGGACTGTCTTTCAATGGCCAGGACCTGGTCCAGGTCCTCCCGGACCATAGGCCGGATCCGGGTTTGGACCAGGATGGGACCCGGTATGGCCCTATCCCCGGTTATCATGCCGACTCCGGTCCAATTCCGCCTGGGACTTGCGGAGGTAGTTGGGGGCAAGGTCCAGGATGGAATCCGACTGACCCAAATCCAGGCGGGCAGCCGCCAGCCGGGCTAAGGCCCGGATGGGGGACAGGCGACCCTCCCCCTGATAAACAACTGTGGGGAAGTTGGCTTGGTCCACCAAATAGGGGTGGGCGGCCATCCCCTTGCCGGTGAAGACCACGCCGGAATAGGCCCCCTCCTCCACCAGCCTAGTCAGTTTATCCAGGAAGTCCTCCTGGTAGTAGAGGGCTTCCGGGAGGAGGGCTTCCGAAACGAAGCCCTCTTCCATTGGGGTGGAATAAGCGGCGGCAAAAATTCGGTTGGCCCGGGCATCGATGACGGGAACCCGGAGGAAGTCCTCGGCCCCCTCAGCCTCCATGGCCAAGGCGGCCAGGGAGGAGATCCCCACCACGGGCTTGCCGGAAAACTGGGCCATGGTCTTGGCCATGGTCACTCCGATCCGGAGGCCGGTAAAGGAGCCCGGTCCCTTGGCGCAAGCAAAGGCGTCGATGTCTTTGGGGGCCAGTCCTGCCTCCTTAACCATATCATCGAGAATCGGGATGAGGGCCTCGGCCTGGCGTTGGTCCTCTTCCAGGATGGTCACCGCCTCAAAGGTCCCCTCCCGGGATCCCCGGGGAGAATCCGGATTCCAGGTGTAGATGGCGGCCCCGGTCGATGAGGTCGTCGTATCAATAGCAAGCAGTCTCATCGGATGTCCACCTCCCTTTCTTCACCTTCCCCCTTAGTAATGGAAACCCAAATGGTATGGGGGGGAAGATAGTCCCCGGCCCGGTCGGGCCATTCCACAAAAGCCAGCCCATGGTCCGAATAAAAGGCCTCCTCATAGTTGAGATCCTCGATTTCCTCAGCTTCCTCCAACCGGTAGAGGTCCATATGGTAAAGGGGGCCCCGGTCGGTCTCGTAGGCGTGGATGAGGTCAAAGGTGGGGGAGGTGATCCGGCCCTCCACCCCCAGGGCCCGGGCAATCCACCGAACCATCTGGGTCTTCCCGGCGCCCAGGTCCCCGTCCAGGGCCACCACGGCGCCCGGCTCCAGGCCCTCCAGGAAGGCCAGGGTCCATGCCTTCATTTGTTCTTTATTTTCAATATGCATAGCGACTCGCTTCCTCATTTAAAAAATCCAAAATGGCCCTCCTTTCATGAAAAAAGGAAAACCCACTTTCTATTATAACCGACCGGGCAAGACTTGTTCCGAAAGCCTTCAACTTGTGATACACTCAATGAATCAGAAAAGGAGGATTTATGGGTTCCATAGCATTCCAATTGATGGTCATCACCATCATCTCCAAATTCACCGGCCTCTTCCGGGAGGTCTTTTTTGGCGCGGTCTTCGGGACCTCCATCATCAAGGATATTTATGTTATCACCAACTCCTTGACCGCCATCCTCTTTTCCTACCTCTTTGTCTCCACACAAACCACCTTCATCCCCATGTATAACAACGTCCTGTCCAAGAAGGACCGGAAGGCCGCCGACCACTTCACCGCCAACCTGACCAATACGCTGGTCCTCCTGGCCGGCCTGGTCATCCTCCTGACCTGGATTTTTGCTGACCCCCTGGCCCGGATCATTGCCCCCGGCTTCTCCCCGGAAAACATCGCCAAGACGGCCGACTTCCTCCGGATTGTCGTGGTCGGCATCCTCTTCTCCGCCATCAACGCTGCCCCCATCTCCTACCTGAACATCTATGACAACTTTGCCACCCCGGCCACCACCGGGATCCTCATGAACATCATCCTGGTGGCCTTTGCCTTCGTCGCGGCCAAGCAGGAGTCCATGGTTCTCCTGGCCGTGGGTGCTGTGGCTGCCAAGGGCCTTCAATATATTTTCTTCCCCCGGGCCATGCGGAAGACCGGCTACCGCCACGCCTGGGTCCTTAACCCCAAGGACCCCTTCATTCGTGAAGCCCTTCTGATCGCCCTCCCGGCCATCTTCTCCATCCTGGTCAACGACCTCTCGGTCATCATCGACAAATCCATTGCCTCAGCCATCGTCTCCGAAGGCGGGGTCTCCGCCATGGACTACGCCGCCAAACTCATCGACTTCGTCCAGGGGATCGTGGTGGTCTCCATCGTCACCGCCTCCTACCCCCGGATGTCCCGTCTGGGCCAGAACCGGTCCATGCGTCCCCGTTTCAAGCGACTGACCCAGCGGGCCGTCTCCTCCGGCGCCCTCCTGGTCATCCCCTCGGTGGTCGGCCTCATGCTCTTCGCCACTCCCATCACCCGGATCTTCTTTGAGCGGGGGGCCTTCACCCCGGAGTCCACGGCCATGGTTTCCACCATCCTTTTCTGGTATGCTCCCTCCCTCCTCTTCATCCTTTTCTCCCAGGTCTACACCCGGGCCTTCTACTCCCTCAAGGACACCCGGACCCCCCTGATTGCCGGGGCCATCCAAGTGGGCGTGGACATCGTCCTCAACTTCGTCCTCTCCTACTTCTTCGGCCTGAGCGGTCTGGCCGCCTCCACCACCATCGGGGCCATCGCGGGTTCCCTCCTCCTCATGACCCTCCTCCGAAAGAAGATCGGTCCCCTGGGCCTGAGCCGGATGGGGAAGTCCCTGGCCAAGATCCTCCTGGCCACCCTGGTCATGGGCCTGGCCTCCTGGTCGGTCTACCACTTCCTCCCCCTGGCCTCGGATAACCTCCGCTTCTTCCTGGCCCTCCTGGTCGCCATCCTGACTTACCTGGTCGTCGTTATCGCCCTCCGGATCCCGGAAGCCCAACACCTGGCCCTCCGGGCCATCGAGCGCCTGGAAGCCCGCTTCCATGAAAAATGAGTCTCGACAAAAAAAGAGGCCGACCGGGAAAACCCGGCCGGCCTCTCCAGCCCCCTCCCTCGGAGGGGGCTTCTTTTTTTAGTCCCGGGACTGCTTCTGGAATTCCCAGGAGGACTTGCAAGCTTCTTCGATGGAGTGGACCGGCTTCCAGTCCAATTCCCTTTGGGCCTTGGAGGAGTCCGCATAGGTCGTGGCCACATCGCCCGCCCGGCGGCCCTCGATCTCATAGGAGATCTTGAGGCCGTTGGCCTTCTCGAAGGCATGGACCAGCTCCAGAACGGAGGTTCCCTTGCCGGTTCCCAGATTGTAGGTCAGGACGCCCTTCTTTCCCACCGTGTTTTCCAGGGCGGCAACATGGCCCCGGGCCAGGTCCACCACATGGATGTAGTCCCGGACCCCGGTTCCGTCCACCGTATCGTAGTCATCCCCGAAAACGTGGAGGTAGTCCAAACGGCCGTCCGCCACCTGGCAAATGTAGGGCATGAGGTTGTTGGGGATCCCCACCGGAGATTCCCCGATCAGGCCGGATTCGTGGGCCCCGATGGGGTTGAAATAGCGGAGGAGGATCCCGGTGAAGTCCGGGTCGGCCACGCAGAGGTCCCGGATCATCTGTTCGATCATCCGCTTGGTTTGCCCATAGGGGTTGGTAGCCTCTTCCGGCATCCCTTCGACCATGGGACTCTCATTCTTGGGCGAATAGACGGTAGCCGACGAAGAGAAGATCATGGTCTTGACCCCGTATTTTTCCATCATCTTAAGGACCACCAAACTGGCGTTGAGGTTGACCTCATAGTAAGCCAGAGGCTTCTTAACCGATTCCCCAACGGCCTTCAAGCCGGCAAAGTGCATGACGCAGTCGAAGTCATGGTCCCGGAAAATCCGGTCCATAGCCTCCTCATCCTGGCAGTCCACCTTATAAAATTCGATGGCCTTTTGGCCCAGCTTTTCGATCTTTCCTTTAACTTCTTCCTTGGCGTTATAGAGGTTATCGACGACCACTAGGTCGTGGTCATTGTGGAGGAGTTCCACGCAAGTGTGGGAGCCGATATAGCCCAGGCCTCCTGTTACCAATACCTTCATCATTGCCCTTTCTAGCTTTGTAAGCATTGACCGCCTCACGAGTCGGTAAGGCCGCCCAAAGAAAAAATGTGTTTACCATGTCCTAACAAATCGATAGGTGTCGGTTGCCCGACACCTATGATGACGATAATTATTTACTTTCCCGGCATCCTATTGGACGCCATAGAAAACCTCGAGGGTGAGGCCTTCGTTGGAAATAATGGAGGCATCTTCAATGCCGACGTAGACGAAGATGGTCGGGTCGGCGCGGTAGCCGGTGATGGTCTCCGAGCCTTGGGGATAGCGGAGGACGAAGCCATATTCATGGGCATGGTCCTTGAGCCATTTGAAGGCTGCGGTTTTTTCAAAGGCATTGTCCATTCGGGGATCTGTCCCCTCGACATAGAACTTGACGCCCAGGCCGGTCTGGAAGACGGCATGTCCGGGTTGGGGCGCATGGGCCGGGTTGCCTTCCAGGACCAATTCCTTGGCCTCATCAGCAGCCGACCGGTAGGTCGTCGCCACTTCCACCTTGACCCCGTCCCTCTCCATGGCTTCGGTCATGACCCGGAGGGCCGCTGCCGCATCCTCATGGAAGACGGTTTCGTAATCGGTGGATATGCCGTAGGAGGCATTGACAATCAGATGGCCATCGACGACCACAAACTGGGAGGCATCGGAGATGACATCCAAATACTCATCCCGGATATAGCCTTCCCGTCCCACAGAGGTCACCTTGGTCCAGCCGTCCTGGTGGCCATAGGTCTCCACCACGGTGTTTTTGGGCAGGGCAGCGACTTCTGTGGATTTGATGGAATCCCGGTTATACAAAATCACGTCCTGGTTGGTGACCAGGAAGGTGTCAAGTTGGCTCTGATAGGTATCCGCCTGTTTCTTCTCCGTCCGGGGGAGGAGGCGCTTGGACTGGGCTTCCTTGGAGGTCATGTACTTGATCTCCCGGTCCTTGCCGGTCCCCTTCTCTTCCTTAGCCGGGTCGTCCGCACCCTGAACAATGGTGATTTGGGACTCCGGAAGGGAGGACTGGGCCGAAGAATTGTTGGACAGGTGGGAAATAATAAACCGCCCGGAAAAGAAGATAAGGCCGGCAGCTAACGCAAGAGCGAAAATGTTCCGGCGTTGGTTGCGCTTACGGCGGAGCCTTCTCCGCTCATATCTCTTCGCCCGACGGTCGTATGAATTGTTGGGAATTGTTTTTTTGGCCATACTGGGGTCCTTAATATCGTAAATCCGAAAATTCGGATGAAAAAAATCATTTTCAGAGGAGAAGATCACTCCTATCTATAGATTGATTATACATGAGGAAGCTTGTGCTTTCAAGGTCAGGAATCGGCTTTATCCCCCATATGTTGCCTTTTTTCCACCATTTTATCCACAAAATTTATAGGGTGGTGGCCGAAAAAACAAAGGGGTAGGCCGACTCCATGATCCGCCGAGCTTTTTCCAGGCTCCCCGGGTCTTCAAAAATTCCAAAAACCGTGGGGCCGGACCCCGACACCATGGCCGCTTGAGCCCCCAAATCCTTGAGTTCTTTTTTGATTTGCCGGAGCTTGGGCTGGAGGGACAAGGTAACCGTTTCCAGCTGGTTCTGCATGAGGTCCGTCAGCTGGGCCGTATTGCTATCGATGGCATGAGCCAGCTCCGCCACCCGAATCTTCCCATAATTTTCCACCTGGCCATAGACAAAGGCCGTGGACAGGCCCTCGCCGGGATTGACCAGGAGGACCCGGTGTCCATACCAATTCCTCAAGGGGGTCAGGATTTCTCCCCTCCCCTGTCCCCGCTGGGTCCCGCCCCGGATAAAGAAGGGGACATCTGAACCCAGGCCAGCCCCGATCTCTTCCAGCTCCTCATCGCTGAGGTCCAGGTCCCAGAGCTTGTTCAGCCCCTTGAGGGTGGCCGCCGCATCCGAAGACCCGCCCCCCAGACCGGCCTGGATGGGGATCCGCTTTTCCAGTTCAATGACTACGGCATTGTCTTCCACCCGGTCCTTCATGGCCTCCCAGGCCTTGAAAATCAGGTTGTTCCGGTCCAGGGCCAGGTCGGGGTTATCACAGGTGAGAACGAATCCCCCTCGCCCCTCTTCAATCGTCAGATTGTCCCCCAGGTCAATCTCCTGGAGGATCATATCCACCTCATGGAACCCGTCCTCCCGGTCATCCAGAACATCCAGTGCCAAATTAATCTTCGCATTCGCCCGCATTTCCACTTCCATAGCCAACTCTCCTCTGATTTTCCCAAAAAAAATAGGGAAGGTGGTCACCTTCCCTGGACTTCTGATCTAATAGATCGTCATTTTCACGGTTCCGGTCAAGACATCGGTGTAGGTATAGGACACCGTCGATTCTACATCGAAATTATTCGTCACCCGAACCGTAAACACATCTTCAAAAGCCCCTTCCAGGACTCCCTCTTTGGTCACAATCCGCTTGCGACCCTTATCCGCCTTGACGACAACATTTCTCCCCAAGGCCTCTTCCACTTCTTTTTTGATGGAATTCATCGTTTTATTCTCGATCAAGGCACACCAACTTTCCGCACTTCGCTAAGCGAGATGGCTTCGTATGAAAAAAAGACTAGACTTATCCCAATATAAAGGAACATGATAAAACATTATAGCACATCGAAAGGCCCCGTCGCAAGCCCATATCCGACCAAAAAGAGCCTGTCCGGGAAATCAAATTTCCCCGAACAGGCTCTTCCTATCGTTTCAAATTGTTCCTCCGAGCCGGTCCGTCCAACTAGGCGTTGAAGAAGGCCCGGTAGGCCCGGTAAGTCTCATAGGCATCGGCTTTGGAGGCGAGTTCGATGGGGGCATGCATGGAGAGCATGCCGGTTCCGCAGTCGACCACATCCATGTTGTATTTGGCCAGGATGTAGGCGATGGTCCCACCGCCGCCGGCATCCACCTTGCCGAGTTCCCCGGTCTGCCAGATGACGCCATCTTCGTCAAAGATCTTGCGGATCTCTGCCAGGTATTCAGCATTGGCGTCGTTGGACCCGCCTTTTCCGCCGGATCCGGTGTACTTGGAGATGGTGATCCCGCAGCCCAAAAGGGAGGAATTGGAGTAGTCGAAGACCTCGGGGAATTGGGGATCATAGGCAGCGGTGACATCGGCAGAAAGAACCCGGGACCGGCCCATGGCCCGTTTGAGGTCAAGCTCCGAGTAGGCATCCTTCATGGTGGAGAGGATGTCAGCAACCGCATATTCAAAGAAGTTGGAGGTCATGCCGGTGGATCCGACCGACCCGATTTCTTCCTTATCCACGAAGAGGGCGACCTTGGTCCGGTCAGGCACCCCTTCTTTCCGGTCCAGAATACCGCGGAGGTTGGCATAGGAGCAGATCCGGTCATCGTGGCCATGGCCGGCGATTAGGGAACGGTCAAATCCCACTTCCCGGGCCGGTCCAGCAGGAACGACCTCGATTTCCGCACACTGGAAGTCGTCTTCTTCAATCCCATATTCCTTTTTCAAATAGGCCAGGATGTTGGCCTTGATGGGCTCATCCACCTTATCGTCCTGGCCGGAGGAATCCGACCCGATAACCACCTGAAGCTGCTCACCTTCAATGACGGTGTCGGCCTTCTTCTCCAGCTGCTTCCGGGAGAGGTGGATGAGGAGGTCATTGATGTAAAAGACCGGGTCATCTACTTTCTCACCGATGTGGAGGTCTACCTTTTTCCCATCCTTGGTGAAAACCACACCATGGAGGGCCAGGGGGAGGTTGGTCCAGTGGTACTTCTTGACCCCGCCGTAGTAGTGGGTTTTCAGGTAGGCCATGTTGGCCTGCCCATCTTCCGCCAGGGGAATGGGCTTGAGGTCCAGGCGGGGCACATCAATGTGGGAGCCCACGATGTCCATGCCCTGGGTCAGGTCCTGACCCACAACAAAGAGGACCACCATTTTATTTTTGTTGACCCGGTAGACCTTATCCCCCGGCTCAATCCCTTCCTCCATGGCCTCGGTGAGTTCACGGAAACCGGCCTCCTCCGCCTCTCTGACGATGATGTCCACAGCCATCCGCTCGGTCTTAGCCGTGGAAAGAAATTCCATATAGTCCCGGGAATAGTCTTCCAGTAACTCCCTCTCCCGGTCGGAGATCACTTCGAATACTTTTTGCTTCTTCAATGTCATATTGCCTCCTTCTGACCATTCAATTTACTCTCATAGTATACACCTGTAAGGGATTTTACAATACACCCTCCCTTCTTTTATTGATCTCGATCAAAGATACTTTTGTCCATTTTGGGTATCATAAACCTACATTAGTGATAAAATCCAGGGATAGAAAGCAAGGAGGAAATATGTTTAATAAAGAAAGCCTGCAAGACCAGGATCTCCATACAGAGCAAGCAACCGACGAAAGCAAGAAAAAGGAATTCGTCATCACAAAGGATATGCTGATTTCCGAAGTCATCCAGCGCAAACCCCGGACCATCGAGCTCCTCATGATGGTCGGCTTGGGTTGCATCGGCTGCCCGGCCTCCATGATGGAGTCCATCGAACAAGGCGCCATGACCCACGGGATCGACCCCGACGTCCTGGTTCAAAAGCTTAATGAATACTAATGGCCGGAGCCTCGCATGAGGTGACGGCTACAAAAAAAGGCGGTGTCAAGCGGAAAGTTTGCTGGACACCGTCTCTTTTTGGCTTGTTTTTGGGCTCCACCCAAACCCGCCCTCGCCGGGAGCAGGGGAAGTTGTGTCCAACTTCCCCATGCCCAAGGGTCTTCCGTGTCGCTTTGTCAATGGCTGCCCGGGCTTCGCCCGGCGTATCTCCATTGACAAAACTCCCGCTCCCTTGGTTTGAAATCCTGCATTTTGGTTTGAAATCCTGCATTTGCTGAGATTGCAAAGCTGGCGGTCCCACTAATTTGCCGAATCTCAAAAAACAGGATCCAAAACCCTGATAAATTTCTGAATTCTAAGATTGTCAGGGTTGAGCACCCTGACAATTCGCCCAATTGTAAGGAAATCAGGGTCGAAAAATCCCTGTCAAATGGGCTAATCTCAAGTATGTCAGGGGGAGAAGCCCCGTCAATTGGAAAAATCTCAAGAATGTCAGGGCAAAAAAAGCCCCTGACAATTTGGCGAATTGAAAAAATATCAGGGTCTGAAACCCTGATAAATTCTTAATCCCAAGATTGTCAGGGCCGAGAGCCCCTTGGAGCCGAGCATTCGATGAGTTCAGAGCCGGAGGCAGGAGCCACCACCGCAGGCGGCTCTCCCCCCTTCCCTAGTCCTCCAGGACCAGGCTGGGGTTATCCTTATCCAAAATGACCTTCTCCACCTTTCCGGAGAGGTAGGCCCCTAGCTGGTCTTCCACAAATTGGAGGGCTTCTTCCAAGGCGTCTTCCCGGGAGGGGTCCACCAACTCGCTGATCAGGAAGGCATTCTTTGTGCCTTCGGTAATCATGGTCCGCTGACCGTCCCTCCAGTTGAAGCAGCGGCAGACGGCCCCGGCATCATCCTTATAGCAGAGTTCGCCCGGCAGGGTAGGCTGGTTTTCCCCATCTCCGATGGGATAAAAGGCATCATCGCCCTCCGTGATGGTCAGGCGGAGGTCGCCTTCAAAGGTATCCATATCCTCTGCCCCAAAGGGGAGGGCGAAGCGGAGGCTGGCCGCATTGTAAATATCGACCAGGGGGTTGATGGAGGGGACGGGGTTGTCCTTGGAGGCCCGCTTGAGGAGGGCTTCGATGGAGGACCGGGCTCCCTTCTTGGTCTTGAACTGTTTGAAGGCCTCCCGGTAAACGGCAATGACCGGGTTCTCGCTGAAGACGCCGGCCGTCAAATAGGACTTGGCCTTCTCATTGGACTCGGCCAGGAGGGACTGAAGAGCCTCCGGAGACTCCTCCCCGGCTTCCATGTCTTTGATGAGGAGGACACCGATCTTGGCCTCCGGAAAGAGGGCCCAGAATGAGGGATCAACAATAAATTTTTTCATTTTTTACTCCTTTTTGGTTCAAAGAAAGGGCTGAACGAACAGTTTGGAACCCCTACATGAGCTCCTGAATCCGACGGGTGAAGGTCACCGGGTCCTCCACGCCCAGTCCGGCAATGATCCGGGCCTGGTCATAGAGGAGCTGGGTATAGGCCTGGAATTCCTCTTCCTTCCCCTGGTCCCGAAAGGCCAGGAGCTTCTTGACCACGGGGTGGTCGGGGTTGACTTGGAGGACCTTCTGGGCCTGGACTTTCGGCATGTCGCCCGGCTGACCGGCCAGGGTCTTTTCCATCTCGATGGAGATATCCCCCTGGGCCGTCAGGATGGCTGCATCGTGGGTCAGTCCCTGGCTTGCTTTCACATCCACCACTTCCCCATCCAAGAGTTCCTTCATGGCGGAGAAGAGTTCTTCGGCTTCCGGGCTGAGGTCTTCCTTCTCCTCCCCCTCCAAGGCAAAGTCGTCGGAAAGGACGGATTGGAAGGCATGGCCCTTGTAGTCCACCATCGCCTTGATGGTGAATTCATCGATGGTGTCGGTCAGGAAGACCACTTCCTCTTCCTTTTCCATGAGGGCCTGGACCGTGGGCAGTTGACGGATCCCCTCCAGGGACTCCCCGGTGGCATAGAGGATTTTGGCCTTTTCCTTTTCCTCTGCCTCATCTTCTTCCCCCTCCTCGCCGATAATTTGGTCCAGGGACCGCCCCTGGCCCAGGGAAGTATCGAAGAGGAGGAGGGGGGCCAGGTCATCTTTTTTCGCCCCATAGGACTGGTAGATCCCGGCCTTTAGGGTGGTCCCGAATAGGCTGAAGAAGGTCTTGTAGGCCTCCTCACCCTCCTCCATCATCTTCTTGAGCTCATCCAGGACCCGCTTTTCAATCCTCCGGGCCATGGCCATCATCTGCCGATCTTCCTGGAGGGTCTCCCGGGAAAGGTTGAGTTTGAAGTCCTCGCTGGACACCACCCCCTGGACAAAGGAAAGATAGTCCGGAAGGAGGGAGTCCGCATGGTCCATGATCTTGACCCCGGCGGAATAGAGGCTGAGCCCCTTCTTGAATTCCCGGGTGTAGAAGTCCCAGGGAACCTGGGAGGGGATGTAGAGGATGGCCCGGTAGGACAGGGTCCCGTCGGCCACCAGGTGGATCCAGCGGAGGGGCTTGCCGAAGCCCAGGCCCTCCTGCTGGTAAAAATTGATATAGTCCTCATCCTTCAGGTCCTTCTTCGGCTGGTTCCAGATGGGGGTCTTGGAGTTGAGGGTGAGGATTTCCCGGGTCTCCTCATATTCCGGATTGTCCTCCCAGGCCTTCTTTTCCTCTTCCGTCGCATCCTCCCGGAGGGGAACCCGCTTTTGCCGGCTGACCTCCATTTCGATGGAATAGCGGATGTAGTTGGAATACTTCTCGACCAGGGACCGGAGGGTGTACTCGCTCAGGTAGCGGGAATAGTCCTCATCCTCCTTATCCTGGCGGAGGTGGAGGATGACGTCAGTGCCCACCTCCTCCCGGTCAGCCTCTTCGATCTTGTACCCATCCGCCCCCTCACTGACCCAGCGGTGGGAGCTCCCGTCTTTCAACGACTTAGACACCACCTCCACCTTTTCCGCCACCATGAAGGAGGCATAGAAGCCGACCCCAAACTGGCCGATGATGGAGGCCACATCCTCCTTGGATTCGGCCTGCTTGAATTCCTGGGTTCCCGAATGGGCGATAGTTCCCAAGTTTTTGTCTATCTCTTCCTCGGTCATCCCGATCCCGTAGTCCCGAACGGTCAAGGTCCGGTCCTCCTCATTAGGGATGAGTTCAATCTTGTAGCTTGACCGGTCGAAGTCCGAGGGCTTCTCTTCCAGGTCCAAAATATACCGCTTATCCAAAGCATCCGAAGCGTTGGAAATCAGTTCCCGAAGGAAGACGTCTTTATTGGTGTAGATGGAGTGGATCATCATATCCAGGAGCTTCTGCGATTCCGCCTTAAATTTTCTCATGCTAAATTTCCTTTCTTTTCTGTCCTTATGATTCCGAAGTCGAACCCCTTTACAGGGTCCGACCCTTGAGATGTCCTGTCTTAAGATAAGCCCTCATCTTTTTCCACAGGCCCAGGCCCATGAGGGACGACCGGAGGACTCCCATGAGGGACATGGCCAGCCAGACCCCCGATGCCCCGATCAGGGGGATGAGGAGAAGGGCCAGGGGAACCCGGGCGACGTTGGTGACCAAGGAGGCCACAGAAGGAAAGACCGTATCCCCCAAGGCGGCGTAGATGGCTGAAGTCGCCGACTCCAGACCCATAAAGGGCTCCTGGATGGCGAAGATGAGGAGGTAGGTCCCCCCCATGAGGATGGCCTCCCTCTCCTGCATGAAGATGGCGAAGATGCCTTGGCCAAAGAAGACGAAGAGGATGGAGGCGAAGCAGCCGATGGCCAGGGAAATCCCGCAGCCAACCAGGACCGTGTCCCGGACCCGTTTCCTCTGGCCCGCACCGATATTTTGGGCCACCATGGAGGTCAGGGCTGACCCCAGGCCCTCGGTGGTCATCCAGCAGATGGACTCGATCTGGGTACCCAGGGCCCCCACGGCCACGGCAATAGCCCCGAAGCCGGAGAGGATTTGGTTGGTGATCATGGAGATGATGCAGAGGATGAGGGACATGAGGGCCATGGGGAAGCCGATCCGGACCATCTCCCGGTAGAGGCCCCAATCCGGGCGAACCATGAGGGAGGCCCGTCCCACCAGGCCCAGGGGGTCGATGGGGTCCCTCCGGCGGGAGTAGGCGATGAGGAGGATGAGGACCAGGGCCTGGGAAAGGGAGGTGGCCAGGCCGGCGCCCAGGACCCCCATGGCCGGGATGGGACCGGCCCCGAAGATCAGAAGGGGGTCCAGGACCATGTTGAGGACCAGGCCCACCAGGTTGATGGAAAAGGGGACCATGGAATTGCCCAGGCTGAAATAGGACTGGGAATAGGAAACCGACATGAGCTTGAAAATCATGCCGATGAAGACCACCCGGGCATATTGGATGAGGTAAATGTAGACCGTCTCTCCCAGCCGGTAGAGGCCGGCGAAGGGGGCCAACAAGGCCTGGCCCAGGAGGCAATAGACCAGGGCTACCAGGAGGGAGAGCTGGAAGCCCTGACTCAGGCGGCGGAGGAGACCCTCCCGGAGGGCCTGTCCCTCCTTCCCTCTGGACCGGGCCTGGCCGAAGTAGCGGGCTACCAGGACGCCCATTCCGTTTTTCCCGATCAAGGAGAGGGCGTCCCCGAACCAGATCAGGAGGCCGACCAGGCCCACTGCCGCCACAGCCTCGGCATTGATTCGACCGATCCACATCATATCCACCAGGCCATAGGCCATCTGGGCGAAAGCCGTCAAGACAAAGGGAGCCGAAAACCGCAGGAGGGTCTGCGGAATCGGCTCCGTTAAGAGATCTTTTGTGTTCTGCATCAGATGACGACCACATCTACCCGGTCACAAACCAGGCCGAACATGGACTCGACCTCTTCCTTGATGGCGACCTGGGCCTGGTAGACCACATCTTTGATGACCGCATCCCGGCTGACAGACAGGGTCAGGGCCGTAATCAAGTGGCCGTCCTTACTTTCCGTTTGGATCAGTTTGTCATAATGGGACTTCAAACGGCCGTTTTTCGCATCATAGCCACGGACCTGGCTGACCCCTTCGACCTTGGCGGCCGCCTGGGCAATCACCGTGTCAATGACTTCATTGGCCACATAACAGGATCCCCCGACAAATTCTTTCATTGGACCCTCCTTGTATCTTCTTTTTTCAACCATTCACTGGGGTTAAAATGCTCGAAGCCGACCAGGTAATCATCTGCCCGCCGCTTCATCTGGTCAATATCTTGTCCATAAGCCTCATCTTCCAGGGCCACCACCGTATAGCCGGCGGCCTTAGCCGTAATCAGGGCATAGAGGGCATCGTCAAAGAGGGCCATATCCTCCGGGGCCTGGCCCATAGCCTTGGCCACCGCCTCCCAATAGCGCTTGTCGTTCTTGGGCAGTCCGTCCGTGGACGAGGAGTAGACCAAGTCGAAATACTCCAGGATCCCTGCCTTTTCCAGGGCAGGAACCGCCAGCTCATAGCTGGTGGCCGTCGCCACCCCCATGGGGATGCCCGCTTCCTTAAAGCAGTTCAGGGTTTCCAGGACCCCCTCCCGGGTGACCGAGTGCTCCTTGTACCACCTGGACATAATGCTGTTGGCCCTTTTATAAAGGACATTGACATCGGTCTCGAAGTCGAAGTTTTCCTTGAGCATCCGGACCAAGTCCTCAAAGCCCTGGGTGATGATCACATCATAATCCACCTCGGCCATGGGAATATCAAACTCCTCAATTAGCTGGGCGTTCACCGCATTCCATCCCGGCATGGAATCTAACAGGGTTCCGTCCATATCAAAAACAATAGCTTTCATAGTCCCTCAATTTCTATAGATTCACCGCCGTCTACCGGCTTAGGTCTATTCTTGCCAACTGCTTTTAGTATAACAGAAAGCGCAGGTCTTGGCATTAGGAGGGAAAAAGGAAAAAAAAGCCGCGGGTGCATTTTTGCACCCACGGCCTTTTTGCTTAACGTCGTGTTCCGGAAAAAATTTCCTTATTTGCTTCTATTCTCAGCACCTTCCAGCGCTTCCTTCAGTGTCGGAACTTTTCCATCGTATCTCTTCGTAATGGAAAGACCGGCCTTGCTTCTCGCATCGCGGATGTTCTCTTCGGCTTCCAAATCCATCGTGGCGATCCGGACGGTCCCGCCGATGATGGTGAAGTGGTCAATGGCCCCATTCTTCAGGACCTTCTCCGTTGTCTTGTGGAGCTTAACGGTGGACAGAAGGATGGGGGACTCTTGGCTACCTGCTACAGGCCCAATGGTCATGGCATCGGCAAAAGATTCGCCGGAAGCCAGGAAGGCATGGTCACTTTCCGGGAAGGCATATTCGGCAACGGCTTTTGCCGTACCATAGCGGTCTTCCCCTTCCAGACGTTCAATCACTGTAGGCAGGGCCTTTTCCACTGATTTGGAAATGGCACCGGTTCCACCAATGATGTAAACTCCGGTAATCTTGAGATCTTTGATCGCTTCTTTGACTGCGGAATCCACACGGTCTGAACGAACTAAGAGAACAGGGCTATTCTTGGCCACAGCCAAGGTGGAGGCGGTCAGGGCATCCGGCCAATTTTCACCGGTAGCAATGACGGCCTTCATGGTATATCCCTGCTTCTTGACCACCTGGCGGGCAACCGCAGCAGAGGTCTCATACCGGGTCTCCCCGGCGATCCGGTCAACACCGAATACAGAAGCTTTGCGGAGCTGGGCAACCACACCGTTACTTACTGCCTTATCCCCACCAACGACAAACACACGCTCGGGAGCCAGGCGCTTGATTTCCTTGAAGACCTCTTCATCCAGCTGGTTGGACTTGGTCAGGAGGATGGGACCATTGTAGGTCTTGGCCAGAGAAGATGCGGCTAAGGCATCGGGGAATTCATCATAGCGGGCGACCACAACAGCGTCCACCTTTCCTTTCTCATAATATTTCTTTGAGATTTCAACGGAAGTGGCAATCCGGTCCTCACCGGAAACGCGGGAGATGAAGTCGATAAATTCAACGTCCATTAAGACGAGCTTGAGGCCGTTGAGGGCTTCGGTAGCCGCCTTCACTTCTTCCTTGGTCCCGTTCTCGAGGAGCTTCTTGTAGTCATCCATCTTATCGGCCAGGGCCTTATAAGCCTTTAAGGAATCTTCGGTATAGTACTTGTCCTTATATTTTTTGGCTTTCTTGAAGTCATCCATCGCCTTGTTGAGTTTCTCAACATTGACCAGGCCGTCTTTAGCATCTTTATAAGCCTTGGCGGCGGCTTGAGCCTTGGCTAAATCGGTCTCGGCTTCCTTTGAGACCGTCTGGGCTGCAGTAAAGGCATCCCATGAGGTCTTTGTGTACTTAGCCTTGGCATCCTTATACTTGGCGTCCTTCTTGTCCTTTTCAATTTCATCCACCAGGTTCTTGTAAATATCCCCTGCAGACTTCTTATCGGCTTCCGCGACTGCTTTATTGACTGCCTCCGCTTCATCCTTCTTCACCTTGCCGTTTAACTTGACATCGCCCGATTCGAGGGTAACCTTCTGGTCCTCGGTGCCGGAGAAGATGCCCCTGAACTTTCCTAAATCGAATTCTCCGGAAAGAACCTTCTCTCCCTCTTTACGAGTCAGGGAGAAAGATCTGTCGCCCTCTTTTAGGTTCATGTTTTTCACACCCGCGTCAAGTTCGCCGGTGACGGTGGCGGTGACCTTGACCTTATCGTCCTTCACTTCAAGAACAAGGGTAAATCCATCTTCTTCCGGCTTGGCCGGCTCTTCCGCATGGACCTTGGGCATCCCGATACCGGTTAAGACCAAGGCAAAGGCCAGAACCAAGGCCATCATCCTTGCATAAGTTTTGCGCATTTCCATATGAACTCCTTTCATATCATGCGTGCGTCTTTTCCTCTCTTCCAAAGCAAACAGGGTGGCGGGCCACCGTAAGAGGAAGATTTCTTCATGCTTCCATTATAACAAAGCCTATGTTTTTATTTTGTACAAAAGCATTTCATTTTTTTCCCCTGAGAAAAGACGGCCACCCTCTCATGTGGTAAAGTAAGATATCAAGCAAGGAGGACATATGTCTCATTTAAATAACTATAAAATTGGCGTGGTGGATTCCGGGGTCGGCGGCCTGACCGTCATGAAAAGCCTCCTGGAGGCCTTCCCGGATAACCACTACTTTTACTTTGGCGACAGCGGCCACGCCCCCTATGGCGGCCGGCCGGTTCCCGAGATGAAGGCCCTAGGCCACCGCATGGTGGACTTCTTGGCCCAATTCCACCTGGATGCCCTGGTCCTGGCCTGCAATACCATGTCATCCTGGATGCCCTATGAATTCCGGGACCGCCACCACATCCCCGTCATCGGAACCATCGAAGCCGGTGCCCGGGAAGCCCTCAAGGCCTACCAAGAATCCGACCACCCCTGGACCCTGGACCATGAGACCCCCGACATCGGAGTCATCGGGACCATCAACACCGTGGAATCCGGTTCCTTCCAGAAGGCCCTCTTCGAAAGGGACCGCCTCCTCCACGTCCTGGGCCTCCCCTGCCCCTCCATCGTCCCGGTCATCGAAGAAGGTAGCTTCAACCACGACCTCTACCGGGCCGCCGTGGAAAAAGACCTGGCCCCCTGGCAGGGCATGGTCCCCCCCATCGTCATCCTGGGCTGCACCCACTTTCCCCTTGTCCGCCGGGAAATCCAGGCCCATGTCGGCAAAGACATCCGCCTCATCGACCCGGCCACGGGCATGGTGGATGACCTGGCCCGCTCCCTCTCCGCCCTCTCGCCCAAGGAGCCCCGGGAATCCGCCCCCTCCTATACCTTCTACACCTCAGGCGACAAGCGGATCATGGAGGAGATGGTCTCCTCCCTTCTGAGCGATCTGCTGGCCGGACGAGAATATGAGGTCATTCGGGAGCCCTTGGAATAAGGGGATTCCTTCTCTTCAACCAGAATATAAAAAAGCCCAATCCCCGGATTCAGGGATTGGGCTTTTTCTTTGCACGGAGACGGTGGGATTCGAACCCACGTGGCGGAGACCGCCAAACTGATTTCGAGTCAGCCCCGTTATGACCACTTCGATACGTCTCCAAGAAAATAAGCTGGATTTTACTGGGATTAATTATATCGTCCTAGGGAGATGGGGTCAAGTTTGATGGGAGCCCTCTTTTCCCCTGATTCTGCCAAAAAGGGGGCTTCCCACGGCTACCGGGCCTCTGCGAGGCCTCCAAAGGGGGCCTTCATGAGCCCCCCGGACCCGGCGTCCCCTACTTCCCGGTCAGGTCGTGGATCTTTTGGCTATCCTCTTCGCTGAAGCCCTCGGTGGATTCGGGTTTGAAGATGACTTTCACGGTTTCCACGATGAGCTGGAAGTCCAGGAGGAGGGACCAGGATTGGATGTACATGAGGTCCAGTTTGAGTTTGTCCAGGGGGGTGGTGTTGTATTTGCCATAGACCTGGGCGTAGCCGGTCAGGCCTCCGCGGACCTTATTCCGGAAGATGAATTCAGGGATTTCTTCGGAGTATTTTTCCACGTGTTCCAGACGCTCGGGCCGGGGGCCGACCAAGGACATGTCGCCTTTCAGGATATTGATGAGCTGGGGCAGTTCGTCCATCCGGGTGGGGCGGATCCAGCGGCCGACCTTGGTGATGCGGTCATCGCCGTCCTTAGCCGGGCGGGATTTACCGTCCTTTTCCGCATCCACAATCATGGACCGGAACTTGAGGATCTCGAAGGTCTTTCCGCCCAGAGTGGCCCGCTTCTGCTTATAAAAGACGGGGCCGCCGTCGTTGACTTTGATGGCGATGGCCACGAAAAGAAGGAGGGGGCTCAGGATCACCAGGGCAAAGAGGGAGAGGAGGAAGTCAAAGGCCCGCTTGATGGCGGACTGGATGACCCAGCGCCTCCCGTTGGTCAAGACATAAATGGGGGTGTCGAAGAGGTTGAGGACAGAGGCGGACCGGGTGAGGATGTCTGAGATTTTGGGGGTGAAGTATACCCGCTTGTCGATGCCGTAGCAGAACTTGATGATGTCGTTCTTCTTCTCCGACTCCACGTCGTTGATGAGGACCGCATCATAGCCAGGGATGACGCTTTCGATCTGGCTCATGGAGGAGTCGGCGGACATCCGGCTCTTAACCCGGTAGAGGTAGGAGCGGTCGTTGATCTTTTCCGCCAGGTGGTTGACATAGCTGCCATAGATTTCCAAGACCTCCATGGGCGGGAATTTGTCGACATAATAGGTGACAGCCAGCTTGGTATAGATGAGGAGGAGGATGACCTGGAAAATGGTCAGCATAAAATAGAGGGCCAGGAAGTTGTCCCAAAAGCGGACCTGGCCGGTGATGGCCATGGAGATGAGGATCTCGGTCAGGTTGACGAGGAATACCCCTAGGATTTGCGAGGCAAAAACTTCGGAGGCCCGGTTGGTCCCAATCCGGAAGGCCCCGAAGAAATGGAAGAAAGCGATAATAAGGATGGCATAAATTCCAATCGCCATGAAGAGGTTCCCCTTACCCAGGAGGTGGCCGGTGATATTGTTCTCGGAAACAAATTGAAACCAGATCCACATAAAGGGCAGGGTGGTCAGGATCACGATTAAAGTCGAGGAGATGGCCCGAAAAGTCGATCTCCTTTGGTCATCGAATACGGGTGGTGCTTGTTTTGCGGTCTTCTTCATACATTTCCCTTACTTCATCAGTGGTCGGCTCATGCCCACGGAGAGCAGAGCGATTATGGTCCGGGCCATGAGGCTCACAACTATGGCTCATTATACCACACCCCCCACACCCCCAAAACAAAAGAGGCGGTATCCGACCGGATACCGCCCTTCTCTTAGTGATCTTCTTACAGGCCCAGCAGCTCGTTGAGTTTCTGTTGGTCGAAGCCGACAATATCTTCCCCGTCTACACGGATGATGGGGACGCCGGTGTATCCCTTGGCCAGGAGTTCCTTGCGGGCTTCCTTGTCCACAGAGATGTCTCTTTCATCAAAAGGAATCTCATTGTCCTTCAAATACTTCTTTGCTGCCTTGCAGTAGGTGCAGGTGGGTGAGGTGAAAACCGTAACTTGTGCCATCGTTAATCTCCTTCTCTCAATTTTTACATCTTGCTTGTGGTTTTTATATACCCAAGACTTTGTAGAATATGCCGGAAATCTTCCAGTTGGAGGTTTTCCGCCCGGGCTTTTGTCGAAAGGCCCCGGGCTTCGAAAGCCTCTTCCACCTGTCTCCGGTCCATGCCTGTCCCCCGCTGAATGGCCTTGATGACCATCTTTCGCCGCTGCTGGAAGGCCAGGCGGATAATCCCGTTGACCCGGTCCCGGTCTTCAGAGGAAAGCTCTCCCTCCCCGGCCGGCCGCCGCTTAAGGACCAGGACCGTGGAGTCCACCTTGGGGGCCGGCATGAATGCGGTCCGGGGCACTTCAAAAGCCCGGATGGGGTCCGCATAGAGGGCCACAAACAGGGTCAGGGACCCATAGTCCGGGGTCGATGGCCGGGCCATGATCCGGTCCGCCACCTCCTTTTGGACCATGACGGTCAGGCTCTCGATGGGGAGGTCGGTCCGGAGGAAGCGTTCCAGGAGGGGAGCCGTAATATAGTAGGGAAGGTTGGCCACCAGCTTCCAGGACCGGCCCGGGGCCGCCTGGGCCAGGACCGGGGCCAGGTCCAGCTTGAGGGCGTCTCCCTCCATGAGGAGGAAATTGTCCCGGTCCCCAAAACGGTCTTGGAGGACGTCGATAAAGGTCCGGTCGATCTCCACAGACAAGACCTTCCCCGCATGGAGGAGGAGCTCCTCGGTCAAGGTCCCGATCCCCGGGCCGATTTCCAGAACCCGGTCCTCCTCCCCCAGCCGGGCCGCATGGGCGATCTGGCGAACGATGTTTCCGTCGATCAGAAAGTTCTGGCCCAGGGACTTGGTGAAGTGGAGGCCGGCCTGGTCCATGACCTCTTTAATGATCTTCGGTTGGTAGAGTCTCCCCTCTTTGGTCATGAATGTCCTCCATGCACGATTCAAACTCCTCCCTTTGGATGTCATACTCATTGAGGCGGGCTAAAATCTGTTTCCCATTCCCATAACCGATCCCCAGGGCCTGGCCCAGGAGGATCCGCCGGTCCTTGGCCCCGGCCCTCCCCTCCAGACCGTGGCGGACCAGGTCCTCCATGGTGAACTCCCGCCGCCTTTGGGTCAGGCCCGCATGAGCCTGGATCAGGGCCTGTCGGATGGCCTCCGGGGGCGCATTCTCCACCCCGATATCGTCCCCGCGAAGGGCCATCTCCCGGGGGATGTAGGCCATTTTCGCATTGGGGATCCTCTCCCGGATCCGGGACCGGATCTTCTTGCCCGCATAGTCCGGGTCCGTAAGGACGATAATCCCCCGCCTCTCCTGGACCACCTCCAGGAGGTCCAGGAGGTCCTGGCCGAAGCCCGACCCGTGGGTGATGATGCACTCGCAGTCCACGGCCGCCTTGACCTGGGCCACGTCGTCCTTCCCCTCCACGACGATGACCTCGCTGACCATCCACTTATTCCATGTCTTATCCATATCAAAAGTCCAATTCCAAACAGGGGTCCACCGGCTGGGTGGCCTCTTTCAAGGGAGCTATGGCCCCTTCCAGGTCGTAAAAATCCAAGGTGTTGGCCAGGACCCGGTCAGCCAGGTCACAGGGGTCCCGGTCCAACGTCCGGGCCAGGACCTGGAGGGTGTACCAGGCCCACCAGGGCTTGGTCAGCTTCCCCCGGCGGGGAACCGGGGATAGGTAGGGGCCATCCGTCTCCATGAGGATCCGGTCCGGATCCGAGATCCTGGCCTGGGCCCGAACCTCCTCCCCATTCTTAAAGGTCAGGATCCCCCCATAGGACACATAGCAGCCCAGGTCCCGGAAGGGGGCAAAGGCCTCCGGACCATCCGTAAAGGAATGCATGAGGATCTTGAGATCCGGGAAGTTCCGGACGATGGCCAAGGCATCCTCCGCCGCCTCCCGGCAGTGGACGACCGCCGGCAATCCCAGGTCCGAAGCCAGCTGGAGCTGGGCCTCGAAGACCGCCTGCTGGACCGCCTTGGGCCGGGTCATGTAGTGGTAGTCCAGGCCGAACTCCCCCATGGCCACCACTTTGGGATCCTCCGCCATGGCCCGGTAGCGGGATTCCACCTCCGGGCTGTAGGAGTCGCTGTCGTGGGGGTGGGTCCCGCAGCAGGCGAAAATCCGGTCGTGGCGGTGGGCCAGGTCCAGGGCCTTCTCCGATGAGGCCAGGTCCCAGCCCGGAACCACGGCCCCCAAGAGCCCAAAAGAGGGGAAGGCCTGAATTAGGCCTTCCCCTGCGTCCGCATAGTCCTCTTCATTGAGATGGCAGTGGGCATCAACCAGGAAGCTCATCCGATCAAACTTCCGTTCGGCACATCTTTCACCGGGGTCAGGGGACAAACCACGCCGGCTTCCTCCGCCTCAGCGGTCAGGATCATGGCCTGGGATTCAATCCCGCGGATCTTCCGGGGCGGGAGGTTGGTCACGAAGACGAACTTCTTCCCCTCCATCTCCTCCGGGCTCATCCATTCACGGATGCCGGAAACCACGGTCCGGGTCTCCTCCCCGAAGTCCACCGTCTCAATCAAAAGCTTATCGGCGTCAGGATGGACCTCGCACTTGACTACCTGGCCCACCTTCATCTCCACTTTTTCAAAGTCATCGAAAGTCATATAGTCCACGGCTTCCTCCTTGGCTTCTTCTTTTTCCTTCTCCTGATGGGGGGTCTGTTTCGCCTCATTCTGCCGGGCTAAAAGCTCCTCCAAAGAAATCCCCTGGCGCTGGGCCATGAGGGCGTTGTTCTTGGCATAGATCTTCCCCATCTCTTCCTCGACATCCATCCGGGGGAAGAGAGCTTGGCCCCGCTGGACCTTGGTCCCGGCGGGATAGCGGCCAACTTCGGAGGCGAGGAGGTAGTCTTCTTTTTCAACGGCCAGCTGGCGGAGCATCTCCTTGGACGTCTCCGGCGTGAAGGGCGCCAGGAGGTTGGCGATGGTCCGAAGGGCATCGACCAGGCGGTAGAGGACCGTGTCCAAAATGGGGGAGCCCTCTTCCTTGGCCAGGATCCAAGGCTGGGTCTCGTCGATATACTTGTTGGACCGACGGACCAGGGTCCAGATGGCCTCGAAGGTCTTCTGGAAGTCGAAATGCTCCATGTGTTTCTGGACCAGGCCCAGGGTCTCCGCTTGGATCTTCTTCAGGTCCTCATCAAATTCGCTGGCCTGGGCCGGTTCAGGTACGATGCCGTCCCGGTATTTGTCCACCATGGCCAGGGTCCGGGAGAGGAGGTTACCCAGGTCGTTGGCTAAGTCGGAGTTAGTCCGCTCAATGAACTTCTTCGTAGAGAAGTTCCCGTCTGACCCGAAGTTGAACTCCCGGAGAACGAAGTATTTCAGGGGATCCCGGCCATAGAGTTCGACCAGGGGTTCCGGATAAATGACATTTCCCTTGGACTTGGACATCTTGTCCTCATCAAAGAGGATCCAGCCATGGGCGAAGACCTGGTCCGGCAGGGGGAGGTCCAGGGCCATGAGGACGGCCGGCCAGATGATGGTATGGAAGCGGGCGATATCCCGGCCGATGAAGTGGACCCGGGCAGGCCAATAGCGGTCGAAATCTTCCGGCTTGTCGCCAATCCCCACCCCGGTCAGGTAGCAGATGAGGGCGTCGATCCAGACGTAGATGACGTGGTCGGGGTCGAAGGGGACGGGAACCCCCCACTTGAGCCGCTGGCGGGTGACGGAGAGGTCATCCAGGCCGTCTTTGAAGAAGGACCCGATCATCTCCTTCTTCCGGTTCTCCGGCATGATGAAGTTGGGATGGTCCTCATAATATTTCAGGAGCTTGTCCTGGTACTTGGACAGGCGGAAGAAGTAGGAGGCCTCTTCCCGGTATTCCACAGGCCGTCCGCAGGAGGGACAATTCCCATCCTCCAGCTGGGCCTCAGTCCAAAACTCTTCACAGGGGGTGCAGTAGTAGCCCTTGTATTCGCCCTTATAAATATCCCCCTTGTCATAGAGCTTCTGGAAGAGGGCCTGGACGTCCTTTTCGTGCTGTTTTGATGAGGAACGGACGAAGTTATCCGGCTCCACATCCAGGAGCTTCCACAAATCTTTGATGGAATCGACGATGGGGTCGATGTATTCCAGGGGCTTCTTGCCCTTGGCCGCCGCAGCCCGCTCCAACTTTTCCCCGTGCTCATCCGATCCGGTCACATAGTAGGTGTCATAGCCCAGCTCATCCGCATACCGGCGGACCGCATCGCAGATGATGGAGGTATAAGTATTCCCCAGGTGGAGGTTGGCTGAGGGATAGTAAATGGGGGCAGTGATATAAAAGGGCTCCCCCTTATGGTTCTTGCACATGGTGATCTCCTTCCTTTCGTCGGACACCGGGTCCGAGGATCTCGTGGTCAATGCCTGTATGGCCCGTAAACATAGCTAAATTATAGCATGAGGAGAAAAGAGGGGCCAACCCTTCCCCCAAAATCCGGATTTTTTTGGACCCCATTCCTTCCTCTCAAAGAGCCAGGTGGGGTCCGGCAGGGCCGCCATACCCCCTCAAACGGCCAAATCGCCGGAAAGGGCAGTATCCTCATACCCCTCCAAATGGCGAAAACATGAGGAAGGAGCGGTATTCCCATACCCCTCCAAATGGCGAAAACATGGGGAAGGAGCGGTATTCCCATACCCCTCCAAATGGCGAAAACATGGGGAAGGGGCGGTATTCCCATACCCCTCCAAATGGCGAAAACATGAGGAAGGAGCGGTATTCCCATACCGCCCCAAATGACGAAATCGGCCGAACAAGGCGGCCGTCAGGAAGCTTCTGGGCTACCACCCCCTCCCTAGCCACAACAAAAAGGCTGTGTCGAACGATTCGCTCGTTCGACACAGCCTTTTCTATGCTTGCTCTTACTTTAAAATGTCCAGAATGTCTTTTTCCAGAGAAACTTCCAAGCGGTCCGTTCCACCGATGATGTAGACCTTGGATAACTTATGCTTCTTCATGTAGTCCTGGGTTTCCTTGGGCAGGACGGACTTTCTGGAAAGAAGGATGGGATCCTCGGTCTTGGCAGCGACAGGCCCGATGGTCAGCGCATCCGGGAAGACCTCTCCGGAAGCCAGGTAGACCTGACGGGGACTGGTCCGCACGTCATTGGCGATGAGGGCAGCGGTATCGTAGCGATTATCGCCGTCATAGCGCTTGGTCAGTTTGGGCAGGGCCTTTTCAAGGGAAGTGGCCACGGCCTTGTTACCGCCGGCAATGTCCACAGTCTTGATCTTGAGTGCCTTGATCATGTCATCCACACTCTTGGGTAAGGAGTCCTTGCGGGTTAAGAGGATGGGGGCCACTTTCTTTCCGGACAAGGGCGCAGAAGCCAGGGCATCGGGGAAGTCTTCTCCGGATGCCATGATGGCCTGATCAACGCTGCCAACCAGGCCGGCAACCCGCTTTGCCAGGAGGGCAGAGGTCTCATACCGGTCCTTGCCGCCAATCCGTTCGGCCTTGTCCTGGTCCAGTTTATCCAATTCCATCTTCACTTCTTTGGAGAGGGCACTCTCCTGACCGACCAGGATGATTTCCTTGGCGCCCAGGCGGATGATTTCTTCCTTAGTCTCCTTCTCCAAATACTTGGGATTGTTGAGGAGGATGGGGCAGTCCAGGATTCTCGCCAAGAGGGAGGCGGTCAAAGCATCCGGATAGGCATCATTGCGGGCAACGATGACATACTTGGACTGACCGAAGAAGCGATCAGCGATCTTCCGGCTGGTATCGTCACGATCCTTGCCGCCGATCCGTTCGATGGTGGGTTCTTCCGGCTTGGGTTGGGGTTGGGGTTGGGGTTGAGGCTGAGGATCAGGCGTTTTTTCCTTGAAATCAAGCTCTTCCACTTCTGACTCGGTAATGGGGATCTTGTACGCACTTACCCCAGTGTTTTTATAGTCCGTCTCAAATAAAGGCTGTTGAGCCGTAATGGAGCCGGAGATTTTAATGGGCTCTCCACCCTGGGCAATTTCCTTGGCAACCTCATTCTTTACCGTGAAGCTTCCGCCGGCTAAAGAAAGAACCATATCGGATTGAATTTGTTCCATGGTTGCCGGGACGATTTTCTTGGCCTGACTGGAGGTATGGCCATTTCTCATGCGGGTACGGATGACATAGTCATATACCCGAACCTTATTACCGTCACCATCTACCATATAAGACTTGGTTCGGAAGGTCGTAGTCGGATTATTGTCTTGGACTTTTTCATAGAGATTTGCAGGATCTGCACCAACGTCGATGTAGTCATCCTGGAAACCTAATAGGTTCCCTTCCGAATCTCTTGCCGAATAGATCTTGATGGGATAAAAAGAATAGCTGGTAAAGGCAATATCAAACTCATCCGGGAGTTCCAACCTTTTATCAAAGGAGACGTGGAGGTCAACGACGGAGATTTTTCCGTCCACCTTATTCATCTCCCCCCATTCTGATTTGTTATCAAAGGCTCCAACCCAAGCGTTTTTATAAATTGCTGCTTGTAAAAAAGGATTCATGGAAAAAACAGCATCTAAACGGTTGATTTTGTAATTCACACCGGGAAGGTAATCCGCCACCGTTTTATCCTGATAAGCCTTCTTCCCCTCATCATAGACCTTCTCCGGGTTACTCGGGCTCACAAAGTCCGACCCGGAAACCTGGTCATTGATGGCAATTTTATTTAAATCCGATTTATAGCCGGTCAATAAGTTGAGAGCATTTGCCCTCATCTCATACAATTCAGATCCGGGCTTTATCCCGGCATGAATCAAGTCAGAAACAGTATCCCTGTTAAAAAAGAGATGACCCTGACCATCCTCAATATAATCCTTGTTATCGGACCAGCCAATAAAATAGTTTTTGGTGATACTGCTTCCTGATTTCGGAATGGCTCCGTTCAAACCTACTTCCGCATCTGAAGATGGAAAACTAACCGTTGTCTTTACCTGTTTTCCCTTATCATTGGTATAAACAAAAGTATATTCGACAGGAAAGGTAACTTCCTCTTCCGTTCCTTCAGCAAGGACAGGCTGCTGACCCGGAAAGACCAAGCCTAAGACCATTGCGACAATAAATAGCCACGATACAAATCGACGACATTTTTGCGAACTCATTTTGCCTCCTTTTGCTCCACTTACTTTCTTAAGTGTTTGCCGTTTTCCTCTGCCGGTGGCTCGAAGGATACCCTCCGAGCCCACCGACCCGTCCTCCCTATTACCGGGTTTCCTTTCTTCTTTTCACCTGGACATAGACCAGTCCAGCCATTGTTCCAATGAGGATAAGAGCCCAGACCACCAGGTCCGTCCGGTCTCCCGTGTTGGGTGATAGGGGCTTCTTCTCCGGCTTCTTTTCGACTTCCTTCTTGCCCTCTTTCGGTTTTTCGGCGGGCTTGGTCGGTTCTTCTTTCGTCTCTTCTACCTGTCCGGGCTCTACCGGGGGCGCCGGATCTTCCGGGACCTCAGGCGTATCCGGAATAGAGGGCGCCGGAGGTCTATTGGGCGACAGCTCCCAGCTGCCGTAAATCTTCTCATCCAGATTTACCGGATGACCCGGTTTGGCCGGATCATTGGTAGCTCTAGCAAAGAGGGCCATTCTTGTGGTATTGGCCGGCTCCTCTGAAGACTTTTCCGCAAAGAGGGGTTTGGTGAGTTCCTTGTCCTCAAACCAACCCTTGAAGGTCCAGGTCCCCCGAGAATCCTTCACTGGACTCTCGGGATAGAGGGGCTTGAGCCCTTGGTTGAGCAAATACTTTGTCTCATCAACAGGGGCTTTCACGCTGTTAGGACTATCCCCCACAAATTCATAAGTCACCTTGTGGTAAATGGGCTGGTTCTTCAGGGTGATCTCCACCTTCTCTTTTTGGAGCTCATTTTCCGGGGGCGTATACTTTACCGCATCCCCTCCGATGCCTTGGATGACATCGGCATACTTTGTGGTTTGGTGATAGAAGGTATAGGTGAAGCTGGCTGTCGGTTCACTAGTAAAGAGAACCCAATGTTCTTTGTAAATCCCCTGCTTTGGATCCTCTTCATTGTTGGATCGATAGATTTTTGGATTTTTCTCATCAGGCGAGATATTCTTCCCATATAAAACACGGTAATTGCCGGGGTTATCCAAGCCCACTCCCTGAGTACCATCAATATCAACAACGGCAATAATCGGACGAACTTCAACCGGATCCCCAGTCGCATGATCCTTAAAATCTACCCGGAGCCTTGCATCGTTAAGTCGATAGCAAAACCAAGGCTTATCCTTCAAAAATCCATAAATCGTATAGTTATACCACTGAATCTTCTCTTTTGGATTCCCATTGGGGTCCTTAAAAGACTCGAAAGTGATATCGACATCCACCCAATTACCGGTTTTCCCATCCTTGAACAATTTTTCATAATAGAGATGGTCACCGGCGGCAAACCAATCCTTCTCCGTGATCTGACTTTTTTCCTCAATATACTTCGTTTCGGGACTTGCGGTGATCACAGAGGCCGTTGTCATTTTTTCCACCATCTTGGCAAGCTGGACGGTCTCATTCATTTCCTGCTCTTCTTTGGTGAGAATGAACTTTTTTACCGCTTCATAATCCCAATGGTCACCCAGCATCTGTAACAGAGAGTCTTTCAGTGCTCCCTCATAGGCCGCATTATGCTTTATCTGCTCCTCAATGGCCTTATCCAGCTTAGCAATTTCTTCCGTATTGTGGTCCGCTAGCTTGTTCATCAAGCCATTCGCTTCAGCATCTCTCACATGGACCGGAGCTTCCTTAACTTCACGTAAAGTCACTTCAACACCAAGGTCCTTGGCTTCTTTTATCTTCTTCTCTAAAGAGCCTTGATTGTCCACGGTGAGGTATCCATTTGCATCATACTCGACACCTTCCGGATCAGGAATCTTCTCTGCCAGGCTTATGGGAGCCAATCCTGCGATGATGGCGAAAACCAACATAAAGCAGACGATTCTCCCCCAGCCTCCTCTTCCTTTCATGATCTCCTCCTTGAAATAAAATGTAAAAAACTGAATGATACTAATAGTTTACCACACCTACGCAAAGGCTAGTGGTGGGATTCTTCGATAAAAAAAAGGCCCGGCCCAATGGGCCAGACCATTCTTAATTCTATTTTTTACCGGGTGTAGACATCAAAGTGGTTGCCGGTGGTTCCCCGGTCATAGACCTTGCCCCAGTAACCGAAGGGGGTGGGGATGACGGTGCCCTTGGGGGCAGAGTTGGCGAGGACAATGTAGCCATCCTTGTCAGCGACAAAACCGTCAGCATTGACGTGACGTCCGGGGATCCGGAGACCACGACCGGGCAGGACCCGTTGGGAGTAGTAAGTAAATTTATAGCCGTTCCAGCGGATGACCCCGTGGAAAGTCAGATTCCGTAAGGAATACAGGCGTGGAGCCTGGTTTTCTTTCTGGGCGGCTTCTTTAGCCGCTTTTTCTTCGGCAGCCTTCTTTTCAGCGGCTTCTTTGGCGGCTTTTTCTTCGGCAGCCTTCTTTTCAGCGGCTTCTTTGGCGGCCTTTTCTTCAGCAGCCTTCTTTTCATCTTCCTTCTTGGCCGCTTCTTCAGCAGCTTTCTTTTCAGCGGCTTCCCGGGCAGCCTTCTCTTCGGCTTCCTTCTTGGCCGCTTCTTCGGCGGCTTTCTTCTCCGCCGCTTCCTTTGCCGCTTTTTCTTCGGCAGCCTTCTTTTCCGCTTCCTTCTTGGCGGCCTCTTCGGCAGCTTTCTTCTCTTCCGCTTCCTTTGCCGCTTTTTCCTGGGCAGCCTTCTTCTCGGCTTCCTTCTTGGCAACCTCTTCAGCGGCTTTCTTCTCGGCTTCCTTCTTCGCCGCTTCTTCAGCGGCCTTCTTGTCATTAGCCGAAGGATCAACCTTCTTTTCTACAGGAGCCGGGGCTTCCTCAGCCTTGGTCTCCATGGAAACCGACTCCGCTTGGGGAAGAGCTTCTTCTTTGACTTCCTTGGCCTCATCGACTTTTTTTGCCACTTTCACGGCTTCTTCTGCCGCTTCGATTTTCTTGGTCTTGCCCGCCTTCTTCACCTCAACGGTGACCGGGGCTTGGTCGAGAAGGTTCTTCTGCTGAGCTTTTGCCTGAAGATCTTGCTGACCATCGACCTGACGAATAAAAGAGGATTCCAGGGCGTAGTTGGCGCGAGCGTCATTGGCTTGATCCTGACCAAAATAGCCTAGCCCGGCCACGGTCAAAATCCCGCATGTTCCCACCAATCCGACTAAGGATCCCAGCTTCTTTTTATCCATTTTCACTCCTCATGTTTTCCGAAGGTCACAGAAACTGACCTCTTTGCATGTTCTCTGCGAACTATGATAGCAGAAAAGTTACAAAATGGTCAAGAGAAAGTTACAAAAAAAAGACAAGAAAAAAAGCCCGGTAAAAAACCGGGCCTCACGGCGGAGAATCCCGCCCATTCACTGGCTTTCAGGTCCGGACCCCTTCCGCCTTTCGGAAAGCCCGGAGGACAATAGCAGCACCTAAGACAGAAAGGGCCGTCATAAGATAGAGGGTAGTGCGGACCCCCAGAAACTGGATGGTCGCCCCACCGAAGAAGGCCCCCATGGCCCCGCCGATGGACTGAACGGCGATCCCGATCCCCTGGGCCCGGGTTTTTTCCCGGACGGTGACGGTCCCGGCGGCAAAATAGGCCAGGGCCGGGGTGAATAAGCCGAAGGAGAAAAATTGGATGGCCTGGGAAAAGTAGACCATGGCCATGGAGGAGGCCAGGGCCAGGATGAGGTGCTTGATGGTGAAGGCCAGGGCGGCCGTCTTGATCCAGAAGGCGTCCCCCCTCTTTCCCCGGATCCTGGAATAAAAGATCATGGCCGGCATCTCGGATAGGGCAGAGAGCATCATGGCCATGCCCAGGTGTCCGGGGTCACCATGGACCCGGTCAATGACGAAGGTCATGTAGTTGTTGATCATGGTGTGGCCGATGAAGATCAGGGAGAAACCCACCAGGATACCCAGAAAAACGGGATATTGCTGGAGGAGGGAGGGGGACTCTTCCGATGAGCCCTCCGCTGAACCCGGCAGGGTCTTCCTTCCTCTCCTCTTGGGGATGGCCGGGAGAGTGAGAATAATGAGGCCGGTAGCCAGGAGGGCAAAGACCTCCACCCAGAGGACGTGGTCGATGGGGGCCGTCTTGACATAAAAGCCCAAGAGGAGGGAGGTGACGGCAAAGCCGATGGACCCCACCCCCCGAATAATGGAGAAGTGGATACGGTGGCCCATTTCCTCATAGGTCATGGTCAGGGTATTAAGGACGGTTTGAACGGAGATGAGGTTGACGGCTTGGACCAGGAAGGCAAAAAAGATATAGGCCTTGGGCAGGTTGGCCACCAGAAGGGGGGCCATGGTGATGACCGATAGGGCAATCTGGCCCAGGGCCAGGCTCTTGAGGGCCGGGCCATCGGGCCGGTCCGCCCACCGGGCCAGGAGGTCCTGGAGAAAGGCCGCAGACAGGTTGCCCAAGCCCAACATGATCCCGATGGTCATAGGGGCGAAGCCCTTGGAGGACATGTAGAGGGCCGCGAACATGATCACGGCACAATAGGCCATGAAAAAGAGGAAGTTCATGGCCATCGCTTGTATGTTGAGCTTACGGTCTTGTGCGGCGTCTGCCATCCTGATCTCCATTTTCTTCCTTATATATAGGGCGAGGGGCCCATGATCCGCCGGCCGATGAATCTCTCGACTAGCGGGCAATCACCCGAAGGTAAACTTTCTTTCCCTTTTTGACGGTAATTCCTTCCTGGAGGCGGGCTTTGGCAATCTCAACCCCGGGATCGGTCACCTTCTCATCGTCGATGGTGATCCCTCCCTGCTGGACCAGGCGGCGGGCTTCCCCATTGGATTTGGTCAATCCGGCCTGGGTCAGGAGATTCAGAAGGCCCAGGCTCTCCCCTTCCACCTCAATTTCCTGGCTGGGCATATCCTCATGGTCCATGCCGGAGGAAAAGAGAGAGTGGGAGGTTTCCAGGGCTCGGTCGGCCGCTTCCTGACCATGGACCAGCTTGGTCACCTCATAAGCCAGGGTTTCCTTGGACCGGTTGATCCGCTCATCCCGGTAGGCCCCCAGCTCCTTGCACTTGGCAGTCGGAAGGAAGGTCAGCTGGAGGAGGAACTTCTCCACATCCCGGTCGTCGACATTGCGCATGTATTGGAAGAGATCGTAGGCCGAGGTCTTCTCCTCATCCAGCCACACAGCCCCCTTCATGGACTTGCCCATTTTGACCCCGTCCGCTGTGGTCAGGAGCTTGAAGGTCAAGCCGAAAGCCTGCTCATTCTCCGCCTTGCGGATGAGGTCGGCCCCGCCGATGATGTTGGCCCACTGGTCCGACCCGCCCAGCTGGAGCCGGCAGCCCTCCTCCCGGAAGAGGACCAGGAAGTCATAGGACTGAAGGAGCATGTAGGAAAACTCGAAGAAGGTCAGTCCCCCCTCCGCCAGGCGGTTCTTGTAGGCGTCTTTTTTGACCATCTCACCGACGTTGAAATGAACCCCCACATCCCGCATAAATTCCAGGTAGTTGAGCTGGAGGAGCCAGTCCTTATTGTTGCGGATGTAGCCCTTCCCCTCCTCAAAATCCAGGAAACGTCCCATTTGCTCCGCAAATCGGTCCGCATTGTGCTGGATGGTTTCCTTGGTCATGAGGGTCCGCATATCCGACCGCCCGGAGGGGTCCCCGATCATGGTCGTTCCACCGCCCAGCAGGGCAATCGGCACCATCCCATGAGCCTGCATCCGCATCATGACCATAATCTGGATGAAATGGCCTATGGTCAGGGAATCCGCCGTCGCATCAAAGCCGATGTAGAACTTCCTCCCCGGCTGGGACAAATATTCCCGAAGGCCCGCCTCATCCGTCGTATTGTCAAAATATCCCCTCTCCTTCAATTCATCGACGATATTCTCATGTTCCATCTCATACTTCATCACCATAGAATCCTCCGATCATGCGACGGCTGCCATAGGCCGGCTTGGGTTCAGCCGGGCCATGAGCCTGTCCCTTCATAAAAAATGCTCCGACACTGAAAGGGCGCATTCGCGGTACCACCTTTCTTTGCCGAAGCCTCATGATGGATAAAGGCATCACCCTGGCCCGCTCCCGTTTTGTAAGAACGCTCATCGCTGGCCTTCCATTAAAGATGAAACTAGTGTAGCAAAGGGGGGCAAAAAAAACAAGAGCCCGGGACCAGATGGCCGGGATTCCCCTCCCACCCGCCGTTTTCGTCATTCGGAGGAGTATGAGGTTTCCCCTCCTTCCTGCCGTTCTCGCCATTTGGAGGGGTATGGGGATACCCCTCCTTCCCCACGTTTTCGCCATTTGGAGGGGTATAGGGATACCCCTCCTTCCCGCTGTTTTCGTCATTTGGAGGGGCATGGGGATACCCCTCCTTCCCGACATTTTCGCCATTTGGAGGGGCATGAGGATACCCCTCATCCCGCCATTATCGACATTTGGAGGGGTAATGGGGCACCCTTTTGGGCTCCGCCCAAACCTGCCCTCGCCGGGAGCAGGGGAAGTTGTGTCCAACTTCCCCTTCCCTTAGGGTCATCCGTGTCGCTTTGTCAATGGCTGCCCGGGCTCCGCCCGGCGTATGTCCATTGACAAAGCTCCCGCTCTCTTGTCTTTTTGTCCTGCTATCAAAGGTGGCGACCCCTGACTATTTGGCGGACCGAAAAAAAGTCAGGGGCTGAAACCCTGACAATTAAGAAAATCATGAGAATATCAGGGATCCAGAACCCTGACAATTCGCAGAATCTCAATAAAATCAGGGCCAAAATAGCCCTGTTAAATGACCAGATTATAAGATTATCAGGGTAAAAACCCTGTCAATATGAAGAATTCCTGAAGTGTCCCCCAAATAGTAGAGCCTACATTCGTCTTTTCACCACCTTATTGGTGAAAGAACTCATGGGGTGTTTGGTATGCAAGAGAAGCATGCCTC
>QWCE01000281.1_pt1 | contig 112246 bp, 106 predicted proteins | sample 1972531 | NCBI WGS metagenome assembly QWCE01 (sample SAMN09866716, study PRJNA288562) | Human gut metagenome isolate term4_stool, whole genome shotgun sequencing... | reverse complement strand
AAACTTTCTACCCCTAGGGGTAGGAAAGGAAAAAGAAATACCAGGGCTAGTTTAGTTCTAACTCTGGTATTAGGTCCAACTTTGTGGGGTCACCTTATTATGGCAGATGAGCTTTCTTTGGACATCACATATCTGCCTCAATTTCGTGAAGTTAATAATGGATTATTAGCAGGTATGGAAAAATCAGAAGCTTATGGAAAATTTCCTGGTAAATTTTGTAGTATACTTGCTTGAGCGGAAACATTGCCTGAGGGTGAAAGTCTAGAAGGATTATTTTATCGTATTAAAGGTGCATGGTATAATTTAAAAAACAAGTTGAAAAGAGAAATGTTCTATAGGGTTACCCATGGTGGAATAATTAATATATTATTATGTTTGGAAAATAGGATAGCTCATACTAACAAAGAAATACATTTTCAAATAACAAATGCACAAATCGTAGAAGTAGATATATAAATATAAACTGACATAAAGATAGAGTCCGTATAATTGTGTAAAAAGAAAAGGTCATTTGAAACCTAAACTAGCACAATGTTTAAACCACAAAAACAACTAGGAGTAATAAATGATCTAATTACATTTTTATATTAAACATAGAAGATATTCAAAAATTAATCAACAAAGAAGTTAAAAACGATATGGCAAGAGCTATAAAACCAAAATATTTAACGAGCTTATGGAAAAAGAAATGCGAGGTAAGTGGGCGAGGATAAAAATAAAGATATATCTTAACGATTATTAGGTGTGATATGTACTATAATAACGATTGGCTTTATAATAATTTATGTGCAAAAGATAGCAGTGATTTTGATATCGATCCAATATCAGGAAAAAACTGTTTTATAATCTCAAATAACATTAATAATAGATTTATGATAGAAAAAACTGTTAATAAACTAATAACATCAGGTTTTAAGTTACTTTTTATCTTTGGTGAATATGCAAATTTGTGGGAAGAGTTAATTTATTCAATATCAAAGGAAGAAAACCATATAGAAGTAGAAGTAAGCAAACTAGATTTGATGAAATTGGTCTATGATCTCGGGGTTAATATATCTTTTAAAGATAATTCTGTAAATTATCTTATATCTGATGATGAATATTTAACAGAATATATAATTGAAGATTTAGATGATATTTTGAATGAAAATACCTTATTTACAGCATCTGATTGGAAGAAATTTAGGGATGGATATGAATTTACCTACCACGATAAAGATGCGATTAAAGTATTGGAGAAGAACTTATGATTGGTTTTTTGGGAAATGAAAAAATGTTTTCTTATACAGATAATGGAATTAATGCTGGAATCTTAGATGGGAAAAGTTCTGCTGTGATTTGGATTGAAAATTATTGAAAATTTTATAATTTAATCTAACACCTGCATTTGTAGGTGTTTTTAGAGCTATAAATAGTGTAAGAAAGAAAGTGATTTCTATCTTGCACTATTTTTATAAGCAGGTTTTTATAGTTAAAATTAAGAGCCAATATTAATTAATATCAATATTTTCAGCTTGTTATATAATTTTTATCTTAACTGAAATTTCTCTATAAAAATTATTTTAATAGCAAATGATAATTATTATCAAAATTTGATTGACAAAAATAAAATTTAGGCTACAATAGAAATAGTTAGGCATACCTAACAAATTGATTTTAAAATTTATCGGAGGAAATATGAAATTTAAAAAAATATTAATGGCTCTAGCAATGCTTATTATTGCTAGTTCTTGTTCTAAAAATGCAAATAAAACTGATTCAGAAGCTAAAAAGCAAGGTGATGGGAAAAAGATTGTAACTGTTACAACATCATTTTTGTATGATATGGTTGATAATCTTGTGGGAGATAAGGTTGATAGGGAACTTATAATACCTGCTGGTGAAGACCCACATCTTTATACAGCTAAGCCACAAGATTTGGAGAAGATTAAGAAGGCTGATTTACTTTTATACCATGGTCTTCACTTTGAAGGAAAGATGGTTGATGTACTCGAAAAGAAGGGTTCTGCTGTTTCTAGAACTTTCAAAAAAGAAGATATAGGAGAGATGGAAGAAGGCGAAAAAGTTGTCGTTGATCCACACTTTTGGTTTGATATCAAACTTTATAAGCAAGCAACAAAAAATGCTGCTGAAGATTTAGAAAAACTCCTTCCTGAAGAAAAAGAAAACATTGAAAAAAATCTAGAAGCCTATCTAGCTAAATTAGATGAATTAGATAAGGAAAATAAGGAAAAGATTAGTTCAATTCCAGAAGCAAGCAGGTACTTGATTACTCCACATGATGCTTTCAATTATTTTTCTAGGGCCTACAACATTCCAGTTAAGGCTCCTCAAGGCGTATCAACTGACAGTGAAGTAGCAAATAAGGATATAGAAGATACTGTTAATTTCATTGTTAAAAATAAGGTTAAGGCAATTTTTGCAGAATCAACCACAGATCCAATGAGGATGGAAAAATTAAAGGAAGCTGTAAAGGCAAAAGGCTTTGATGTAAAAGTTGTTTCTGGTGAAAGTCAGGAATTGTTCTCAGATTCTTTAGCAGCAGAAGGTCAAGTAGGAGATACCTATATAGATATGTATAAGCACAATGTAGATTTGATTGTAGAAAACTTGAAATAGGTGAAATTATGAAAGATGTAATCATAAAAGTTGAGGATATGACAATTGCATATGCAGATAAGCCTGTGCTTTGGGATAATGATATTGAAATAATTAACAATTCGATAACGGCTATAATTGGTCCTAATGGGGCAGGAAAATCTACCTTGATTAAGGGAATCCTAAATTTGCAGAAAAAATTGTCTGGGTCTGTATTAATTATGGGAAAGTCCTTTGATGAGGTTAAGAAAAAAATTGCCTATATTCCTCAAACAGCCTCTGTTAATTGGGATTTTCCAACAACAGTCCTAGACGTTGTCCTAATGGGCAGGTATGTCCACCTTGGTTGGCTGAAAAGGCCAACTAAGGCCGATTATGATCTTGCAAGAAAAGCCCTAGAAAAAATTGGTATGCAAGATTTTGAAGATAGGCAAATCTCAGAGCTTTCAGGGGGTCAAAGGCAAAGAGTTTTTATAGCAAGAGCTATAGCTCAAGACGCTGATATATATTTTATGGACGAGCCCTTGGCTGGTGTTGACAAGGTGACAGAAAAAGTAATCTTTGATTTTATGAAAGATTCTCAAATGAAGGGAAAAACTTCCATAGTTGTTCACCATGATCTTAACACCATAGAAAAATATTTTGACCATATAGTGATTTTGAATAAAAAAGTAATTGCCCAAGGACCCGTTAGAGAGGCTTTCACAAAAGAAAATGTAGATAAGGCCTTTGTGAGGTAAGCTTATGGAAATTTTTAGAAATTATTCTTTTATAATAGTTGCTCTAGGCACAGTAATCCTTGCTATGGCAACTGGTATAATCGGGTCTATAAGTGTTTTAAAAGGGAAATCGCTAATTGGTGATGCCATAGGCCACTCTACCTATCCGGGCATAGTCATTGCCTTTATGTTATCAATGGAAAAATCTCCTCTTATACTTTTGTTAGGAGCAGCCATCGCTGGGGCTATATCTTTTTTCTTGATAGATATAATCGCAAATAATTCAAAGATAGACCTTGATGCGACTTTAGCTATTGTGCTGTCAAGTTTTTTTGGTCTTGGTATGGTTTTAAAATCATTTATCCAAGGCAATCCCACCTACGCAGGAGTTTCTCAATCGGGTCTAAAAAATTATATTTTTGGCCAAGCTTCATACATCATGAAAAATGATGTGAAGATAATATTCGTTGTATCAATTTTTTCACTTTTACTTCTTTTAGCTTTCTATAAGGAAATAAAAGTTTATGTATTTGATGAAATTTATGCAAAAACAATCGGTATTAATCCTGCTTTGATGAATACAGTAATTCTTCTTGCGACCATGCTTTTAATCACAACCGGTCTTAAGTTGGTTGGCGCGATTTTGATTTCTTCAATGCTTATAGTGCCTGCAATAACAGCCCTACAGTGGACTGATAAATTCCATGAAATGTTAATAATAGCAGGACTTTGTGGAGGCGTTTCTGCCCTTATTGGCACCTATATATCCACACTTTACGATGGGATGAGTACAGGATCCACAATCATACTTATCATGAGCTTTATTTCACTAATTTCTATGATGATCGGCCCAAGAGGTATGAGGACAAAGATTGCGAGGAAAAAAATATGATGGACTTTCTTAGATATTGCTTTATAGACAATTACCAAACTTTGTTAGTTCTCTTGGTTACAGCTATAGCTTGTAGTATCATAGGTGTTTTTCTTGTTTTAAGAAGACTATCCATGCTAGCTGATGCAATTAGCCACTCAATCCTTTTGGGTATTGTGCTTGCATATTTTATAGTAAAGGATATTACTTCAGTTTATTTGGTATTTGGAGCTGCAATTTTTGGAATAATAACGGTGTTTTCTATAGAATCGCTCTCTAAAACCAAGCTTGTAAAAAATGATGATGCAGTTGGTATTGTTTTTCCGATGTTTTTTGCCTTGGCAGTAATCCTTATTACTAAATATGCAAGAAATGTTCACCTCGATGTGGATGTTGTTTTGATGGGTGAAGTGATAATGGCTCCTCTAAATACTATGAATTTCTTAGGTATGGAAATACCGAAATCGCTCTTACAGATGTCGGTAATGGGACTTATAAACTTAGCCTTTATATGGATTTTCTTTAAAGAATTAAAACTTACAACATTTGATGCAGAATTTGCAAAAATTGCTGGCTTTTCAGAAGTACTTTTATTTTATGGTCTGATGAGCTTAACATCGTTCACAACAGTAGTTGCCTTTGAGGCAGTTGGTGCAATTTTGGTAATATCCTTCCTGATTGCTCCTGCATCTAGCGCTTATCTAATAAGTAAAGATTTGAAAACGATGATAATCATTTCTGTTCTTTACTCAATAGTAAATTCTATTTTAGGTTTTGTCTTGGCTATGTATTACAACCTTTCTATGTCTGGTATGTCAGCAACAATAGCAGGGATTACTTTTTTCATCACATTTTTATTTAACAAAAATGGATTTTTGATAAAAATACTCACACGCAAGAAGAAGCATATTGAATTTAAGAAGGATGCTTTCTTGATGCATGTTGGCAACCACCAACAAGGAGAAAATTCAAAAGAAGAACTGGGTATAGGCACAATATACAAACACCTATCCTGGAAAAAAGAAGATATAGAAAAATATAGCAAGATGCTAATAGCAGAAAACAAGATAATGATAGATGAGGGTATTTATAAACTAACTGAAAAGGGTAGAATCTTATATATAAGTTTGCTAAAAGATTACGGTTTATGAGGTATAAGATGAACTCAATAAGACAAGACTACATTCAGGCTATATATAGACTTTCAAAAGATAAGGGCTATACAAATAATAAAAATATATCAGATTATTTTTCGATAAGTAGGCCATCAGTTAGTGAAATGATCAAGAAACTAATAGAAGATGGGTTGGTAATCCAGGAAAAAAACAAAATATACTTATCCGACTTAGGAGACAAGGAGGCAAAAGCAATTTTATCCAAACATAGGATATGGGAGTGTTTCCTAGTGGATGTCCTAGGTCTTAATGGTGATATAGTCCATGACCAATCGGACTTACTAGAGCATGTGACAAGTGAAGAAATGTTCGCCGCCCTAAACAAGTTTTTAGCCTATCCTAAAAAATCGCCGAAGGGCAAAAGAATTTATACAAACGAAAATAGGTAAAATATTAATATTAAAAAAAATAAAAAAATCGTAAAGGCAAGTCCAAATTTTAGTAAACTTTAACTACTAAGATTAGGGGCTTGTTTTTTACATAAAATGAAATTGAATGCATCTGAAAGTTATAAATGAATTGAATGGATAGTTTTGAATTAATATTTTATTGTAGTAGTCCTTGTTTATGATATATTTAGGAGCAAGGCCTACAGGGAATTTGGACTATTGATATCAGGAGCTCTTGCTGGATTTTAGATAGAACTTTTAGCAGTAAGTTTGACAGATATCTAAAGTTCTAATCATAGCTCCACTAAGAGTTGCAAGAGATACATGGAAGGCAGAAATAGAAAAGTGGTCTCACCTTGATTTCTTAAATTATTCAGTAGTCATAGGTAGTGAAAAAGAAAGAATAAAATCATTAGAAGAACAGGTAGATATTTATTTAATCAATAGGGAAAATGTTGACTGACTAATAAATAAGAACGAACTACCATTTAACTACGATATGATTGTAATTGATGAACTATCATCTTTTAAATCTCGTAGGCCAAAAAGGTTTAAGGCCTTGATGAAATTTAGACCAAGGGTAAAAAGAATAGTTAGTCTTACTGGAACTCCATCATCTAACGGACTAATGGATTTATGGTCTGAGTTTAGGCTGCTTGATATGGGAGAGAGACTTGGAAGATTCATTGACCAGTACAGGGAAATCTACTTCAAACCAGATAATAGAAATGGACCAATCATTTATTCTTACAAAACACTGCCTTTTGCTGAAGATGCAATTTATGAAAAGATATCAGATATAACAGTTTCTATGAAAGCTGAAGATTACCTAAAAATGCCAGAAAAGATAAACAATGAAGTCTTTGTTTTGAATCTTGGGAAAAGATTGCTGTTGAGATGAATTACTCAATTCAGCATATTTTTAGACTTAATAGTAAGACTTTAAAAAATATAGAGATATAAAAAAATCGGGTGACGCATAAATGCATCACCCGCAAAACCTTCGTTTTCAATTCGTGTTTTTATTATAGAACTAATTTTAAAATTCATCTAAGATATGGTGGTGTCCTATATCTAAAAGAAATACCAATTCATTATTTTCATAGAACCAAATAATTCGAATATCCATGTTAACAGAAGACTCCCATATGCCATCTGTACCCTGTATCTTCTTGGTTCTTAAAGATGGGTGAGTAGGATTTTCTACGAAAAATTCAAGTTTCTTTTTAGTCTGTTTCTTTTCAGTATCAGATAGTTTTTCGTAATGTTTTTTAAAGGCTTTCGAATAAGTAATTTTATAGGACATTACTTGTCTAACTCTTCGAATAGTGAGTCGATAGAATCAAAAACGGGTTGAGTCCCATTTTTTATAGATTCTTTAATCTCTTTTACTTCAGCTTTTAAATTTTTTATGACATGCTCTGGATAGATTGCAACTGGAACAAGTACAATTTTTCCATTATCTTCTATGACTTCAAATTGATCACCTTGATTTAATTCCATAGATTTTACTATGTCTTTTGGGATAGTAACTTGTGATTTAGCTTTTAGTTCAACTAACATAACAAAGCCTCCTTAGTTAGAAATTCATACTTTCTAACCAAATTATATTTTCTTCTAAGAAAAAAGTCAAGTGGAGAGTAAAGTTGATAGAATGAGAGTAAGTAGTTGTAGTATAGTTAAAATAGCAAAATAATAATAAAACGAGCCTTGGAGATTTAATCTTCGAGGCTTTTAATATTTAGAGGTGTTTAAATGCCAAGTAAACCTAAGAGACCATGTTCTCATCCAGGATGTCCTGAATTAGTTGATGGACGATTCTGTAAGAAACATGAGAAAGAATACATAAAAACTATGAAAAATATAAAATAGATCCTAAAACTCATAACAACTGCTGGAACAGATATCAAATCAATATGCTACGAGACTCATCAAAAGGCAGTCGACACACATGAAGGAATGGGATTTACAGTTGTTCCTTTTGTACATGGTTTTAAAGATATGTCTTCACCAACAAAAGAGTTAATGAAACTTACACTTGAAAGAAAAATAGCCCACGGAGGTCATCCAGTTTTGAGGTGGATGATGAATAATATCTTCGTACGAACTGATAGTGCTGGAAACATAAAGTCAGATAAGGAGAAATCCACAGAGAAGATAGATGGTGTAATTGCTACAATCATGGCACTTGATAGGGCAATAAGATGTGGGAACGATACAAGTGAATCGGTTTATGATTATAGGGAGTTAATAGTATTCTGAATTTGGTATAATAACAATAGGAGGCTTATATGAGAAGGTTAAATACTCCGTTTGGAGACATATCTATAAAAATCAACGACAAAGAAATAAGCTACGAATACAAAAAGTGCGCTAATGATAGAACGTGTCCAAATTTATTAGGTAGGTACTTAATAGAAATAATATCTAAACCATCAGGTGAAGAATACAGCATTTCTTGTGAAATTATAAATAATCAATCCTTAAAATCTGAAATAGAAACTGGGGAGATGCTAGAATGTATAGGTTTTTATGGGAAAGAAAGAATAAAGCTATCCATTGGAGCCTATGGGGAAAGTTGGGGATACATAGGAAATAGATTAATGGAAACAAGTAATGATTATGATATAGAATATAAACCTAATGGTCTATCTTATTTGGTATTAAAAGAAACTAAAACAGATAAATATTACTTTGCTATCTCATGGATTGATGATGTAGGATACGAAGATCCTATAAATAATGGTGAGCATGATAGAGATGTAGAGACTCGGTATGGTTCAGATCCTGTATGGCTAATATAATTAAATAGCATTTTATTAAAGTAAAAATGAAAGATAGATTTAAAATATTATGAGAAAATCAAAGAAAAAAGCAAAGCGAATATTTGCCATAACTTTCATTGTGATAATAATAGATGCTTTATGGGCATTTACAGTCTTTATGTACAATGATACTATCAATAAGCGATTTGAAAGTTATAAGCCACTGATGTTTAAAGTAGAAGACTTTGAAGGGCTGAATTGTACAAAATATGAATTTCCTTCAAATAAAGGTCAAATGCTCGCTGGTTCATTATATAGTGCAGGAGATAATCAGAAAGGAATCATTATTATCGCACACGGCTTTGGCGGTGGTGGGTATAATTCATATTTGGATTGTATAAATTATTTTGCACAGCATGGATATTATATATTTAACGATAGTGATTTGTGTTTATAATTTTTAGTAATATAATTTTCTATAATCTTATATGATCTATTTTTAAACTTGAGTTTTGATAGGAAAATGCAAAGCATTTGTTAGCTTATAAATAACCTATATAAATTTTAGCTGATTATATGAATAATAAAAAATTGGGGTTCATTTTAGAACCCGCTTATATTTTTTTATTAAATTCTAATCATCTTCTATTACAAATCCTGTGATGCGAGCTTGGATTGCTAATTGAGTACGGCTAGTAAAACCAGTTTTATCTAGGAGATGCTGGATGTGAGTTTTCACAGTGTTTGGTGAGATACCAAGATTTTCTGCGATTTTTTCATTGCCAATTCCTGTGGTAAGAAGTCTTAGGACTTGGATTTCTCTTGGTGTTAGTTGTGTGGATTTAGTCAATCCTAGTTTGACCTCTGGAGTTTGTAAGGGATAGATAGATTCTCCTGCTAATGTTCTTTGGATGATTTCTAAGATAGTTTCTTCTGATACTTCTTTATACCAAAAACTTTCGATTCCTATTTTCTTGGCCCTATCCATCCAAGAGACTTCTGGCATACTGGTTACAGCTATGATTTTTAGCTCTGGTTTCAATTTTTTGATTTTTTCAGCTGCATCAAGACCGTTGGATCCGTCCTGCATGAGTATATCCATTATCACTAGGTCTAGATGGCTATTGAGTACATAGGTATCTGCAAACATAGCAGTGTCGACACAGTAGACAACTTCGTAGTTAGGGCATTGGTTGATATATAGTTTGAACATCTCACGGGAGACGAATTGGTCGTCTACTATCATTATTTTATAGGTCATAGTTCCCTCCTTTTGGCCAAGTTAGATCCAGGGTAAAATTCGAATCTGCTTCTATTTTCATTGTGCCAGCGCAATTTTCTATGCTTTGACGGATATTCTTTAGGCCACCTTTTTCTATTATAGGTTTTTTTGATAAAGCGCCATCGTTTTTTATTTTGCAATATATATTTACTTCATCTTGGCTAAGATAGATCCATATATTTTTTGCCTGTCCGTGACGAATGGCATTATTTAGCGCTTCGTGAACTATCTCAACCAAATGATTTAAATCTCCATCATGGCTAGGTATTTTTCCTTGCACGTGGACTGTTACTCCTATATCCTTGGCGGTGGCTATAAGTTTTTCGAATTTTGCTATATTTTTCGAAGAGTCGGGATTTTCTTTCAAGAAATCATCTTTTTCGTCTAATATTACAAGAGTTTCTAACCATAAATTTACCAATTTTTCTCTATCTTTTTTACTCTTTTGATCCATATCTAGGTAACGTTTAAAATAGATTAGCGATTGGCCTATCTTGTCGTGGATTTTGATTTTAGCCTGCAAGATTTCTTTCTGCCTTGTATATTTGCCTACATTTTTTTGATATTCTTTTAGATTTGTGTTTATTTTTTCGATTTGTCTATTCTTTTCTTCGATCTTTTGATATAATTCCCATTCTAGAGTGATTTTGTAAGCTAAAGTCTCTCTGACATTATCGTGGAGAATTACTTTTATCTGCCAAATTTCTCCCAAGGTTTCTATTACTAGAGGATCTCTTTGTAAAATTCTAGCCTCTTTTTTTATCTTGTTATTTTTTATATCTTCTGCACATATCACATCATTAACGAGCTGACTACCAAAGACTTCATGGCTTATATCTTGCATCACTTTGTTAACTAGAAGGGGTGTACCGTCTAATTTTGAAAAACAAATGCCGTCAGGTAAATTGTCCATGCTCTCTTTGATGGAATTTTTTCCTACTTCTTTACTGTTAGTATTTATAAAATTTATTGTAAAAATAGTTTCCAAAGAGCATATAAAGATCTGGTAAATTACAAACAAATATACTGGAAGCCTTCCAAAAACTTTTGCCATATAGAATTTGCCCGTTCCGATTTCTGCCAAAAGCTGCATTGGTAAAAAGCTTAAAAGAAATATTATCAGGCCATAAAGAAAATTTTTGGAGTATATTTTTATATTAGCTGTCTCGACAACTATCCTTATAGCTATAAGCAAAATTATTGTGCTTATTAGAAATAGAATGGTAAGATCATAGGTTTTTAAGGTACTTAGGGTCATAGCTGCCTACTTTCTAGATAAATACAAAGATTTATTTGACCATCAACTATTTCTTCTCGTATTGATATTTCATCTTTTGCATAGCTTTCTCCAAACTCTTTTAGGAAAGATTTATCTATTGCGCTTTTTGTCTTAATACTTAATTCAGGAACATTGTTTTTCCTATATAAGTTTATGTTGAGTGAATCTATATCGGGCATATAAAATTCCAGCGTATTTTGAAAAATTTCATAGAGATTAAGGCAAAACTTGGAATCATAGCTACCATTCATTGTCCACTCTATATTGCTACTTACATTACTTAGTTTTAAATAATCAAGAGATTCACAAAATGCAAGTTTAAGCTCAGCTAAGTCGAGGGTATTTTTATTTTTAGTGATTAAAAACAAATTAGAATATCTTTTGATATATACTCCAATAAAACAAGCGTGCTTTAATTTTTTTTCAAATAAGTCCTCATCCTCTGGAAGATTAGTCAAGATGTATTTTAGCTGAACTAACTGTGGCCTAAGCTTAAGCTGGATATGCTCTCTGATTTCTCTTTGTTCTTCAACCTTTATCATATTTTTCTTCAAACTGTTCTTGGCTTTAAGAAGTTCGTTTTCGTTTAGCATATCTTCGCTCATGACAATCAACTTTCTCTTTAGCTTGTTGAAATCGCTAAGGTCAATAAAGTAAAAAGACCTACCGCCCTTTATATTTGCACTTTCAAGCAAGGTATCTTCATCGATAAGAATAGGGGAATTAAGAGCTTTTTTAATGAGATAAGGATCTATATTTTTATACTTTGTCGGAGTGAAAATCATATTTCCATTTAAATCCATTATCCCAATATTTAAAGATGACAAATGTAGAAAAGATTCATAGCCCCTATTTGAAGGTAATAGTCTCATAAATACCAAAGATTCGATAAAAAGTATAACCATCAAGATATTAAACTCCGCACTCTTGAAAATAATTTTAAAATAATCAAAAGTTTCCCGGCCAAGCATGTAAAGAAAAGTATAAAGACCCTAGATAAAAATTATTAATACTGGAATTTTCACCGAAGTTAAATGTCTATTTTTAAATGAATAGACCATAGTAAAGGCAAGGGTCAATAAAGCCATTAGACCTATGTAGATTATTACTAAGTAATATACTATACCATACTGATTAAGACCCCTGGCACTTGGATCAAGAGAGAAAACAAGACCGTGGTAGTTGTTAGTTAATATTAATATTGATGCTATAATAGTTGGAATCCAAAGAAGTTTCCAAAACTTGCTAATATTTTCTCTTTCAGACTTTCCAACATAAAGAGATGTTAAAAAAACCAATTGAGTAAGAATCATAGGAAAAACGAAATAAAGATACCTTATAAATCTGACAGCAGCTTCATTTTCTATTAAAATTTCATACTTAACTGTCCTTACTGTCAAATACATAATAAGAAGGATTCCAATAAGTTTAAATCTTGAGCTTACATGACTTCTAAGAACTCTATTACTCATATTTCTCATCCAGAGAAAAATTACAAATGTATAGAGAATAAAAACAATAGTATGAATAGGGAAAGTTATAAAATTATAAAAATCTAAAAAATGCAAAATACAAGCGAGAAAAATTAAACATATAGAAAAAATATAACTTATGATTTCTTTACGATACATATGGCACTTCCTTAAAATTTTTACAATAAGATAATTTGCTAAACTATTAATTACTAAAATAGCAAAGTCTTTAATTAATTATATCAAAAAGACTTTTTTTATTCTATTTATAAGCCCATTACAAAGAAAAATTCCAAGAATTTTGCGAATTTTTTAAGTTTGCAGAATAAAATAAATTTATCAAATTAAATAATTAATAAAAAATACAAAAAATATCAAAAATATATAAGATATCATACTTTTGGGTGATGTGGAAACTTTGAAAATTTTATAAAATATTAATATAAGGAGAAAGCTATTTTTCTCTCTGGATGAAATGAAGATAGGAATTTGTTTAATGGATAAGAAAAACGATTTCTAAGCATTGATAATGATGATTTGTCTGAACGTATTTTCTTAATAATTAAAATCACAAATAATACAAGGAGGATATTATGGGATTTATTAAAGCATTTACAGGCGCCTTGGCTGGAACTTTTGCAGATCAATGGCTAGATTTCTACGGACCAGGACCTCTTGATTCAGGAACTTTAGGAATATTTCCAGCAAAACCGCAAGGAGAAAACAATGGTCGTAGTCAAAACACAAAGGGAAATAACAACATCATTTCAAATGGCACAAAGATTATAGTTCCTGAAGCTACGGCTTTAATAACATTACAAGATGGAATGATTACTGGGATAATTAACGAACCAGGTGGTTTTATATACACATCAGATGATATAAATTCACAAAGCATATTTGCAGGTGATGGCCTCACTGGTTCACTTATTAAATCAACCTGGGAAAAGATAAAATTTGGAGGTCAAGCAGGATCTGAACAATTGGCCTTTTATGTAAATCTTAAAGAAATACCAAAAAATAGATTTGGCACCCAAAGTGAAATATATTGGGACGATGCTTTTTTTGGTACCCAAGTCGGTGCAGTAACAAGAGGTACATATACTTTGAAAATCATAGATCCTTTACTTTTTGTTAAGAACTTTGTTCCTCAGAAGTACCTAGTTGCAAACGCACAAGCTTTTGATTTTGCAGATATGGATAATGAGGCAGCAGAAGAATTATTTAATGAAGTAGTTTCATCACTTTCGCAAGCTTTTTCCAACTACACTAACGACCCGAGCAAGGGCAATCGTATGAGTAAGATACAAGCAGATCAAATAGGATTCGCGCAATCTCTATCAATGGCTGTTGAAGATGCTTACCAATGGAAATCCACTAGAGGTCTTGAAATAGCTAAGACTGCTATACTTGCCATAGAGTACGATGAAGACACTAAATTACTTATGTCAGATGTTAAAAAAGCTGACGCACTTGCAGGGGCTCGTGGCAATGCATTCTTCCAGCAAGCTGCAGCAAGAGGTGTGCAAGCAGCTGGAGAAAATGGCGGTGGCGCTAATATGGCCTTTATGGGAATGGGTATGAACGCAGCTGGAAATATGATGGCAGCTACCCAACAAGAAGGAGGAGGAAACTCTTACCAACCAAATTTTGCTAATGGCAATCAAAACTCAAATCCTACAACCAACTCTTCACAAGAAGATCCAACAGAGAAGTTGATAAAAATGAAAAAACTTTTGGATGCAGAGGTGATTACACAAGAAGAGTTTGATAAGGCTAAAAAAGACCTCTTAGGCATATAGAGGTGTTATTATGACTACAGATGAAAATATTAATATCATAGATATGAGTAATGATCTCAAAGATGGTCAGATTAAATGCCCGAAATGTGGATCTACTGACATACAGACCAATATCAAAACCGGTAAGCTCAGATGTAATTTCTGTAGACACGAGTTTGATCTAGATCTAGCTGAAAAAGATCCAGATATAAGTAGCCTAGTGGGAACTACTATGGCTAGTGGTGCAGCAAATATTGACCAAGCAGCAGAAGATATAATCACTGTTAAGTGCGAAAGTTGTGGTGCAGAAGTAGTAATCGATACAAAAACCACCACACAAGCCAGATGCCATTGGTGTCGCAACACACTATCAATAAACAATATTATCCCAAACGGTGCTATTCCAGATGTAATACTTCCTTTTAAGATTAGCAAAAGCGAGGCTAGAGATGAAATAGAAAAATTCGTTGAGGAAAGAAAATTTTTTGCTCACCCAAAATTTACAAGAGAATTCAATACAGAGAATATTTGTGGCGTCTATTTACCATATATGTTAGTTGATGTTAACGCTCATATGCACCTAAAAGGAGAAGGTGAAATAGAGACAGCTAGCTACGAGGTCAAAGATGGCAAAGACACACATACAGAATACGATGCCGATTCTTACCTAGTTATGAGAGATTTTGATATATCCATAGACGACTTGTCAATTGAGTCTAGCAGCGATAAGTTAGATTATATGTCCAAGGATAAGACCACAAACATTATCAATGCTATAATGCCATTTGATACAGAAAATTGCGTAAAATTTAACTCTGGTTTTATGAAAGGATTTACTTCAGAAAAGAGAGATAGTAATATTGATGCTTTAAGAGAAACTATTGAAGCTCAAAGCTCTGATGTTGCAAGATTTGCAGCCAAAGATACAATTTATGACTACGATAGAGGAGTAAGATGGGACGAGGAAGATTACAAAATCAAAGGTGATTTGTGGAAATCTGCCTACTTACCAGTTTGGCTTTATAGCTACATGCAAAAGAAAAATGGAAAGAATCTCCTTCATTATGTTGCAGTAAATGCAAGGACTAAAGAAACCATGGGTAGCGTTCCTATAAACTTCACAAAACTTTTTATTTGCTCAGTCATAATAGAGATTTTTAGTGGGATTATAGCCTATGTATTGAATGTTGTTGCATCCATGAGTAGGTTTAATGATACAAAGTTTCAAGACTCCAAAGACTTTTTCTGGCTATTACTTATTTCAGGATTTGTCTTCTACTACACAATCTATCTTCAATATAGAAATTCGGAAGAAAGACATTTCTACGAAACTGAGACCAAGCATGAGATAAGGAATTTGATTAAAGAAGATAAATTCTTGAAGAAACTTACTGGCCTTGAGAACAAATCCATAGTTGGTAAAAATGACATAGAACTAAAGGGAAATAGACTTGATCTAACAAAGGACAAAAAACTTAAAAAAGCGAAAGATAAGGACATCCTCGATGAAGCATTAGAAAATAAGGATAGGCTTAATAAAACTATCGATAAATCATCTAAGAAGCAATAGTTCCCCAGGAAGTTGGATAAGTAGAAGCACTCCTTGATTTTGGAGTGCTTTTTAATATAAATACATATTTCAATAATTTGATGCTTTATAGAAGGGTATAGAACTTAGAATTAATTAACAAATAAAAATCATATTATAATAAATATACAAAGGAAGAAAAATGAAAAAAGTAATAATATTTCTAATCCTAGGAGTCTTTTTTTTAACTTCTGGAATAAGGATTTTGTCAGAACAACCAGAAATCCAAGACTCACTCGAAACAGCCATATATATAGAAGATGGGAGAGTAGACAAGGCAAATGAAGGCAAGCTAGTAATCCTTTCAGGCAGGTTAGAGCCAGACCTTCCTTTTGTTGATCCAGCAACTGATGTTACAATTCCATACATTGCAGCTTATAGAAAAGTCGATTATTTTTATCATATTGTAAATACAGACTATGAGTATACTTGGGATCCTGTTATTAACGAGTGGAATGATGAGGATCAAGGCGTTAACCTAAAAGAATTTACAAACAGTAAGCTTATGGCTCCTTGCCGTTTAGGCGAATTTAATATAGACCCACGCGTTCTTTGCGATCTTGAAACAATCAAAAATTGGGATGACATAAGCGAAGACGATCTTGGCAATCATGAGCTATACATTTATAAAAGCAGGCCTAACCGAATGACTTATTTAGGTGAATTTTACGTCAAAGAGGAGACAGATTATATCTACAAAGGAGAAGGATGGAGGGAAGATACAGGTAAAAAGAGATATACTTACCAAATCTATGATGACAAGGATCCACTTGACTACACCATTATCGGAATTCAACAAGGCGATTGGCTTATGATGGCAGGCGATCTAGGTGTTCCTTTTCTAAAGAAAGGCATACATAGCGGAGAAGAATTTAAAGTTGATAAAGTCAAAGAAATGAAGACCATTGGTATAGTTGTAATAGTCCTAGGTATAGTATTTTTAGGTCTAGCAGCATATTTTTTTGTAAATAGAAAAAAGAAAAAAGTAGAGTAGTTGTTAACTTTTATATAAAAATTGAAGAGCAGCTCAATTGTATGAGCTGCTTTTTATTTTGCCAACGGCAGGACTATTATAAGATATATTTATATAATCCTATAAGTTATGAGAAAAATTTAGAATTTACTTTTAATAATTACAATGAAAATAGAAAAATAATTATTTGTGATATAAATTTATTGAAAAGTAAAATATTTGAACTGTGATATTATACTTAGAAAATATTTTATATAGTTAAATTAAATCTATCCTGCTTATTTTTAACTCGTATTTAAAATTTTAAAAAATCAACTAATAAAATTTTCTATTGACAACTATCGAATATCGATATATAATTATAGTATCGATATTCGATATACAAAGGAGGCAAAATGTTAAAATTTAGATTTCTAACTTATACTAATTTTGCTCTTGTGGAGAAATGGTATGAGGATATGGCAAAAGATGGCTGGCAAATTGAAAAAATTTCCCTATCATTTATCCACAAGTTTAAAAAAGTAGACCCAGAAAATGTAAAATATAAAATTTCTATCGCCCCAAATGAAGGAACATTTACTGCTCTTACTAAAGATGAAAGAAAAGATTTTGATAATATGGCGGACGAATATGGTTGGCATCTTATAGATAGGTCTTTTAATATGAATCTTTATAGGCTAGATAAAGATGGGGCAGATTCTTTATATAATGATAGCTTAGATGAAATAGGGATCTTAAATAAGGCAATTAGAGGAGAGATAATATCAATTAGTTTTTCAGCTTTTATATTTGCGATCTTATCTTTTTTTATTCTAGGATCTTTTAATTCTAGTGAAATTTATTATTCTAACTATCCTTTATTTATGGCTCCAGCGAGTATTTTTCTTTTAGTATTTATAATATTAAGCCTTTTTGATTTTATAAGTTTTAGAAAAAGAAATAAGGATCCAAAAGACATTAGAGATTTTAAATTTTCTAAACTAACTTTTTCTAAAATCTTTGTATTTTTAGCCATAATACCTTTAATTTTGACGGCAATGGCATGGATATCATCAATATTAGTTCCAATAGGAAGTTCGGATGGCTTATCAAGATTTTTATTAATTCTTCCCAATATTTTCCTATTGTTTTTAGTTTATTTTCTTGTTAAGAAAATTAAGCTTATGGATGCCAAAAAGAAGAGCAAGAAGCTTATTTTAGGATTAATAATAGTTTCGCTCACTATTGCTGCAAGCGCTCTGACATTTTTTGTAATGAATAATATTGACAATAAAGTAGAAAAAGAAGACCATATAGGTAATTTTTCTGTAAGTTCAGAAAGAAAAAGCATACTAACAGAAAGTTGTAAGCATTATTCGTCTAAAGACTATAATCTCGATGTAAGAAAAACTCTAGTAAAATCTGAGAAACTAGCAAAAGATTTATTTGAAAAAATTGTAAAAAATGCAAAAAATCATCCTTATAGGGCAGATTTTGTAAAAGATATTTCCAAATCATATCCTTATGAGAAAACATATATGTTATCTAATGAGAACGAATATTTGATTTTAGATAATAACGTTGTTTTGGAAATTAATGGAGATTTTAAAGACAATAAAGCTCAAAAAGACATAGAAAAAATTTTAGGGGAGAAATAATGGCAAGAGATCAATTTCAAACCTTAACCGAGCCTATGTATTTTATCTTATTGGCATTAGGAAAAATCAGAAATGGAGCAGAAATCACCTCTTGGGTTAGCCAAATCACAAATAGAAGAATAAACTTAGCACCAGGAACCCTTTATGCTCTTTTAGCTCAGTTTTTAGAAAATGACCTAATAAAAAGAGTCGAAACAAACAAAAAAGGCAAATATTACACAATTACAGATGAAGGCAAAAAACTCTTAGAAGAAGAAGTTCAAAGACTTAGACTTTTAATTGACAATTACGAGAAATATTTTGATAAATAAATGATAGTAATTATACAAAATTTTATTATTAATAAAATTTTAAAATATTTTCTGCTGAAAGATCTAGTTTTATGAGAAAAATCTCATTTAAAAATTATATATAAAAGATATAAGATTATTATTTTGGGTATAATATTAATATTAGTTAATAAATAAAAGGAGGAAGATAATGAGATTTGAAAATAAAGTTCTTATAATTACAGGAGCATCATCTGGAGTTGGTAGAAGTGCAAGTATCATGGCAGCAAAAGAAGGAGCAAAAGTTTATTCTGTTGCTAGAAGAGAAGAAAAATTGCTAGATCTAAGAGATGAAGTGAAAGCTTTAAACTGCCAAGGTGAAATAATTCCTGTTGTATGCGATGTTTCAAAAAAAGAAGACGTAGATAAACTTTTTGAAAAAGTAAGTAAAGAAAATGAAAAGCTAGACGTTCTTGTAGCAAATGCTGGAGTAATGGATAAATTTGAACCAGTTACTCATTGTGAGGAAGAAACTTTCGATTGGATTTTTAATGTAAATGTAAAGGGTTCTTTCAGATTATTCAAAGGAGCAATACCTTTAATGAAAGATGGTGGCGCAATAGTAGCTACAACTTCAATTGCTGGAATTAGAGGTGGTAAAGCTGGAGTGGCTTATACAATGTCTAAAAATGCCATTCACGGACTTGTAAGAAATACAGCAGCTATGTATGCAAATGATAAAATTCGATGCAATGCGGTAGCACCTGGTGGTATTGCAACAGAAATTCTTGAAAATCTAAACGATGTTGATGAAAAAGGAATGGAAGTTGTAATGAGAGGACCTAAGCTTGACAAGATGGTAGCAACGGCTGAAGAGATAGCTTCAAATCTACTTTTCCTAGCTTCAGACCAAGCTTCCAATATTAACGGACAAATATTAGTATCCGATGGTGGATTGACTGTAATGTAAGTTAATCTTAGAAAATTACAAGAGCCTGTCATTTGACAAGCTCTTTTTTTGTTTTTTAGAAAACTTTTTGTAATAGCGAATTTTATCTTATAAAAAATGAAAAGTAGATTTTAATTTTTTAAAAATGTAAGATCTAAAACAAGCAATATCCCAAATATTGTAAAAAAAACTTGTGGAAGTACTAAAATTTCAATTAATTTTTAAATTTAACCAATGATTTTTCCCTCAGAAGTTTGTAGCTTTATATTTTTTCTAAATTCTGAAGGACTAATTTCTAGAATTTGGTTAAAAGCTCTCCTAAAACTTCTGCTATTGTTAAAACCAACTTCATAAGAAATATCTTCTATTGCTTTATCAGTAGATTTAAGCAATTCTATAGCTTTAGTAACTCTAAAATAATTTAAATATTCGGTAAAATTTTTCTCGAATTGAAAATATAGTAACTTATTCACATAGGCCTTATTCATATTAAATTTCTTAGAAACCATAGAAATTGACAAGTCTTTGTTGGTATAATTATTTTCGATATATCTTATTAGGTCGTTTTTTCTGTCAGATTGGAAAAGTTTTAATCTATTTTCCGTAACCAAATAATCTTCTCTAAACTCACTAGGGGTCACTTTTTCTATTTGTAAAAATGAATTTATAAAGTGTGAGTCATCATTGTAGCCTACTTCATTTGCTATCTCTTTTATACTTAGTGATGTGTAAGTTAATAGGTCAACGGATTTTGAAAATTTCATATCTTCAAGCAATTCCTTGAAAGTGTAGTTTATGCTCTCTTTTAAATATTTTGTCAAAGATGATTTGCTCATAAAAAAGACAGATGAAACTTTATCTAGGGTAAGCTTTTCAGAAAGATGTGAATACATATAGCTTAAAATTTCATTAATATTTACTTGATATTGATCAGACGAACTTTTGTCTGTATAATTTTTTGATCTTAAATATTCAATAGTAAGCTCAACTAGCAAAGTCAACAAATAAATTCTTGAAAATTGATCCTTATTTGGAGTGTAGTATTGAGAAATATCCCCAACTTCCGCTCTAAATTTTTTCATAGTTCTAAGAATGCTTTTAAATTCAAGGTCATTAAGATATCTAATTCTATTATCTTTGATTTCTTTATAAAAAGAACTATTATTTTCGGTAAATATTTCCATTTCAGTTAAATATTGTGTAAATGCACTGTAATTAAAAACTATCTTAATGAAATCTAAGGGTTGATCAACTTCTTTTATTTCAGAAATATCCCAAGGGATAATTAGTGCTATTGAATTTTTTTTAACCTTATATTCTTTTGAATTTAATACAAATGTACCAGAACCTCTCGTAAATAATAAAAATCTTGCTTGTTGATGGATTAGAGGCTTAGTTGTGGAATTTGCAAATTCATATTCATAAGTAACCAAATTTGATAAGTCAAAATGAGATTCAAATTTTTCTTCTAAACGAGTGTTAGTCATTTTTTCTCCTTTAATCTACCATCATATAATATATAATATCACAAAATCAGAAGAATACTATATCCTATTTACTGTTTTTTACAACAAATTTGAAGTTTTTTGTCCATTGTAATAAAATTTATATTTTTTAAAATAATTATATAATCGTAACAAATGTTACTGAACTGGATCAAATTTCATCTTATAATTTAAATAAAGAAATCATAAAATATGAAAGGAAAGGATATTATGTTTTGCTACCAATGTCAAGAAACTGCAAATAACAAAGGATGTACTATTCAAGGAGTATGTGGAAAAAAAGAAGATACAGCTAATGCTCAAGATCTTTTAGTTTATGTTACCAAAGGACTTGCCGAGGTTTCAAATAAAGTTGGAGATGATAATAAAATATTTGACAGAATTTCTAATAACTTATTTATTACTATTACAAATGCTAATTTTGATAGAGAATTTATTATGAACGCTGTCAAAGAAACAATTAATGCCAAAGATTCTCTATTAGGAAAATTAAATGATAAAAAAAATTTATCTGAATTTGCTACATATTCTTCAAATGATGAAGAGGAACTTTCTAGAAAATCAATAGAAGTCGGCGTTTTAAATATTTTAAACGAGGATCAAAGAAGTTTAGTTGAGCTAATAACCTACGGATTAAAAGGTATGGCAGCTTATAATCATCATGCTAATGTACTTGGTTTTAGAGATTTAGAAGTTGATAGATTCATTGCCCAAACCTTGGAAAAAACTACAAAGACTGACAAAGAGATTAATGACTTAATAAACTTGGTTTTAGAAACTGGAAAATATGGAGTTAAGGCTATGGCTTTACTAGATAAAGCAAATACAGAAACTTTTGGAAATCCAGAAATAACAGAAGTTGATTATTCAGCAGGAAACAAACCAGGGATTTTAATATCAGGACATGATTTGAATGATATGAAAATGCTATTAGAACAAAGCAAAGAAAGTGGAGTTGAAATTTATACTCATTCTGAAATGCTTCCAGCAAATTATTATCCAGAATTTAAACAATACAGTCATTTCCACGGCAATTACGGTAATAGTTGGTGGAGCCAAAATGAAGAATTTGAATCCTTTAACGGACCGATTCTAATGACTACTAACTGTATAGTACCAATTAAAGAAAAAAATACCTATAAGGATAGAATGTTTACAACAGGTGCCGCTGCTTACCCAGGTTGTAAACATATTGAAAGTGACAGTCAAGGTAATAAAGATTTTTCAGAAATTATAGAATTGGCAAAGAAATGTAAAGCTCCAACAAATCTAGAAAATACTAAAGTTGTAGGTGGTTTTGCTCATCATCAAGTAAGTGAACTAGCTGATAAAATTGTAGAAGAAATTAAAGAAGGTAATATTAAAAAATTTGTGGTAATGGCTGGTTGTGATGGAAGATTTAAACAAAGGTCTTATTATACAGATTTTGCTAAAAAAATTCCGAAAGATTGGATAATATTAACAGCAGGTTGTGCAAAATATCGTTACAACAAATTAAATCTTCCTGATATTAATGGCATACCAAGAGTGCTAGATGCTGGTCAATGTAACGATTCTTACTCACTAGTACAGATTGCTCTATTATTAAAGGAAGCATTTAACCTAGAATCAATAAATGATTTACCAATTGAATATAACATTGCTTGGTATGAACAAAAAGCTGTAATAGTATTACTTGCTCTATTAAGCCTTGGAGTAAAAAATATTCATTTAGGACCGACTCTTCCAGCTTTCTTATCTAAAACAGTAGTGGATTTTCTAGTTGAAAAATTTAATATAAAACCAAATTCTACAGTTGAAGAAGATCTACAGGAAATGAGAGCTTTAATATAGATAAATTAGTAAAGACGTATTGAAAAATATACGTCTTTTTTCTATACTTATATTGAGGTGGTTATGAATATAAGAGAAATAGCAATTTTTAAAAATTTAACAGAAACAGAACTTTCTTACATACAGGAAAAATTAAGCATAGAAGAAAAAATTTATAAGAAAGACACAAATATTTTTAGAGTGGGAGAAGTTAGTAAAGATATATATTATCTTATAAAAGGAAGCATTTTAGTTTATAAGATAGATGCTAATGGTAAAAGATTTATAATTAAAAGATTTGATAAATCAGAAATTTTTGGTGAAGTTTATTCTTACCTTGGAAAAGCATTTGATTTTTCTGCAGTAGCTGAAACAAAAAGTGAAATTTTAGTCTTACACGATTTTAGAAATTTATTTAATTATCAGCTTCCAAATACATTTTTAAAGTCTTATATTAATTTATTATCAAAAAAATGTTTTCAATTAAGTCTCAATAATCAAATAACTTCTCAGTCTTCCTTAAGAAATAAAATTATTAAGTATCTAATATTAAATCAAAATAATTCGCTTGTCAAAATGGACTATTCACGAGAAGATTGGTCAGATATATTGGCTACTACAAGACCATCATTATCGAGAGAGCTATCAAATATGGTAGATGATGGGCTAATAAAAATTAAAGAAAAATCAATAGAAATAATTGACCTTGATAAACTTGTCGAAATAATTTAGGGATTTTCAAAATTAAATAATAATTCAATAACATTAATTGTCTTATTATTAAAAATCTTGTATAATCATCGACTATGTCATTTTTTACAATAAATTTCTTCTATTTTGTCCAACATATTAAAAACAGATATTGTATAATAGGAATGTAAAAGGAAAATGTTTCCTAAAAATATTCAGGAGGAATTAATGACAGCAATACAAGTTACAAGCGAAATTAATAAGTTAGAAAAAGTTTTGGTACACAGACCAGGAGACGAATTATTAAATTTAACTCCAAATACATTGGAAGAATTATTATTTGATGATATTCCAGATTTAAAATTAGCTCAAGAAGAGCATGATAGATTTACAGATATTCTTAGAGAAAATGGAACAGAAGTTGTTTATCTTGAAGATTTAGTAGCAGAAGCTTTAGATCAAAACGAAGGTTTAAGAGAACAATTCCTAAATCAATATCTTGAAGAAACTGGCGTAAAAGATGAAGAAATTCTTTCAAAATGTAGAGAATTACTTGAAGGTATCAAAGATACAAAAGAATTTGTTGAAAAAACAATGGCTGGTATCACTCTTCTAGAAATTGGTAAATTCTCTGAAGAAGAATTAAAACAAATGGGTGAAAAGGGAAATTATTTAGCAATCAATCCAATGCCAAACCTTTATTTCACAAGAGATCCATTTGCTACAATAGGTAATGGTGTTTCAATCAACACAATGTTTGCAGAAACACGTAATAGAGAAACAATCTACGGTGACTATATAATCAGATATCACAAAGATTACAAAGGTCAAGTTCCAAACTTCTATGGTAGAGGAAAAGAATACCACATCGAAGGTGGGGATGAACTTATCATTTCTGATAAAACTTTACTAATCGGTATTTCTCAAAGAACAGAATATGAAGCAATCAAAGAATTAGCTAGAAATATCTTCTTTGGTGAAAATGAAAATACAATTGAAACAATATATGCACTAAATATTCCTGTAAACAGAGCATTCATGCACTTAGATACAGTATTTACAAGAATTGACCATGATGCATTTACATTCCACCCAGGAATTATGCAAACACTAAAAATCTTCAAAATCACAAAAGGTGATAATGAATTAAACATTGAAGAAAAATCAGGAGAATTTGAAGATATCTTAGCTGAAATTGCAGGCGTTGAAAAAGTTCGCCTAATTCCATGTGGTAATGGAGATCCAATTGCTGCTGAACGTGAACAATGGAATGATGGTTCAAACACATTAACAATAGCTCCAGGTGAAGTAGTTGTTTATAAGAGAAATACAGTAACAAACGCTGCACTAAGAGAAGCAGGCATCAAATTACACGAATTAGACGCATCTAACCTAACAGTAGGTCGTGGTGGTCCAAGATGTATGACAATGCCATTAATCAGAAGCTTAGACTAATTATTTATAACATTGCAAAAACTATAAAAATAAATTAAAATAAAAAAGTAAAAAATAAAACTATAAGGAGGCAAAAAATATGCCAGTAAATTTACAAGGAAGAAGCATATTAGGATTAAAATTTCTAACAGAAGATGAAATTAAATACCTAATAGATCTAGGTGAACAATTCAAAAAATTAAAATTATCAAGAACACCACACAGATATCTAGAAGGAAAAAATATAGTTCTATTATTCGAAAAAACTTCAACAAGAACACGTTGCTCATTTGAAGTTGCTGGAATGGATTTAGGAATGGGAGTAACCTATCTTGATCCAGGTTCAAGCCAAATGGGACACAAAGAATCAATCGAAGATACAGCAAAAGTATTGGGAAGATTCTATGATGGTATCGAATATAGAGGATTTGACCAAGAATTAGTTGAAAAATTAGCTAAATATTCAGGAGTACCAGTATGGAATGGTCTTACAGATGATTTCCACCCAACACAAATGATCGCTGATATGCTAACAATCAAAGAAAACTTTGGTTATCTAAAAGGACTAAACTTTGTATTCATGGGCGATTGCAGAAATAACGTAAGCAACTCTCTAATGGTAGCTTGTGCTAAACTTGGTATCAACTACACAGGTTGCGGTCCAAAAGAACTTTGGGCAGATGAAAAACTTATAGAAGAAGCAAAAGAATTTGCAAAAGTTCATGGTTCAAAAGTAGAATTTACTGAAAATGTAGAAGAAGGAGTAAAAGGTGCTCATGTTGTATACACAGATATTTGGGTATCAATGGGAGAACCAAAAGAAGTTTGGGAAAAGAGAATTGAAATTCTTCACAAATTCCAAGTAAACCAAAAAGTTATGGATTTAGCTGATCCAGATGCTATCTTCCTACACTGCTTACCATCTTTCCACGATCTTGAAACTGCAACAGGTAGAGATGTTTACGAAAAATTCGGTGACAAATACGATCTAGAAGGAATGGAAGTAAAAGACGAAGTATTCCTAGGAAGACAAAGCAAAGTATTTGATGAAGCTGAAAACAGAATGCATACAATAAAAGCTATAATGTATGCAACATTAAAATAATTAGGTAAAATATGAGCAGAAAAAGATTAGTAATCGCTCTTGGGGGTAATGCTTTAGGCAAAACCCCTGAGGAGCAATTAGAGTTAGTTACAAAAACAGCTAAATCAATAGTCGACTTATCAGAAGAATATGATTTAGCAATTGGTCATGGTAATGGTCCACAAGTTGGAATGATAAATAATGCATTCGAATATGCTGCATTAAATGGAGCAGGAACTCCAGCAATGCCATTTCCAGAATGCGGTGCTATGAGCCAAGGATACATTGGTTATCACTTACAACAATCCGTAAGAAACGAACTTAGAAAACGTGGTATGGATAAGAATGTTGCAACAGTTTTAACCCAAGTATTAGTAGATGAAAATGATGAAGCCTTCCAAAATCCAACAAAACCTATCGGTTCTTTCATGAGTAAAGAAGAATCTGAGAAGATTGCTGCCGAAAAAGGGTATATATTTGTTGAGGATGCAGGACGTGGATACAGAAGAGTTGTAGCAAGTCCTATACCTAAAGAAATTGTGGAACTAGATGTTGTTAATAGCTTAATTGAAAACGATAACATAGTTATCACAGTAGGAGGTGGTGGAATACCAGTAATTGAAAAGGAAGAAAAATTAGAGGGCATTCCAGCAGTTATTGATAAGGATAGATCTTCTGCATTATTAGCTAGCGAATTAAAAGCTGATATGTTAGTTATACTAACAGCAGTAGATCAAGTAATGATCAATTTTGGCAAGGAAAATGAGGAAGCTATTAAAGAAATGACAATTGATCAAGCAAAGCAATACATCAAAGAAGAACAATTTGCTAAAGGCTCAATGTTACCAAAAGTTGAAGCTTGCATAGAATACGTAGAAAATTCTGAAAATGGGATTGCACTAATAACTTCTTTAGAAAAAGCTGCTGAAGCATTAAAAGGTCAAACAGGAACTATTATTAAAAAGTAAAAATTAAATAAGGAGAAAATGATGACAAACGTAAAGGAAAAGAAGAAAAAGAATTCTTTGAGTGCATTCTCAATATTGATGATTCTTCTAGCTATCGTTTGCTTATTTTCTGTATTTTTAAATGGATCTGCAATTAACTCAAAAATAATTGATGCTCTAGATCCTGAAAGATACGGAGAATTAGTTGAAACAGTTAAAAGTGGTGGCACTGTCGCAGTACAAAGTGCAAAACTCTCAGATTTTGTAATGGCAATTCCTAAAGGATTTCAAGATGCCGCTGACCTAATTATATTTATTTTTGGCATTGGTGGATTTATTGGCGTAATGATGTCTACAGGTGCACTTGAAGCAGGTATTTATCATTTAGTTGGCAAAATGAAGGGTAGAGAAAGTAAGCTTATCGTTATTTTAATGTTTTTATTCTCACTTGGTGGAACAACTTATGGTATGGCAGAAGAAACAATAGGTTTCTATCCATTAATTACCGCAGCAATGGTAGTAGCAGGATTTGATACATTAGTAGCAGCAGGAACTGTATTATTGGGAGCTGGAGCAGGTGTACTTGGTTCAACAATCAACCCATTTGCAACAGGAGCTGCAATGAGTTCATTATCAGCAGTAGGTATTACACCAAATGCTACAACTGTAATGATTGTTGGTGCAATTTTATGGCTAACAACTGTAGCAGCAGTAATATTCTTTGTAATAAAATATGCTCAAAAAGTTAAAGAAAATAGAGCAAATACAGAATTAACTCCATCTGAAATTGAAGAAATGAACGAAAACTACGGTCAAGAAAAAGATCAAGGACTTGAATTTACTGGTACTCACAAAGCAGTACTTGGAGTATTCGCTTTCTCATTTGTAATAATGATTATGTCACTTATTTCATACGTTGATATCAACTTCAAAGGTGACGAAGATGCTTACTTAGCAGCATTTGGCTGGTCAGACTTCTTAACAGGTCAACCTTTAGGTTATTGGTACTTTGCAGAATTAGGTGCTTGGTTTATCTTAATGAGTATCATAATTGCAATAGTAGCTCATATGGGCGAAAAGAACTACGTAGATACATTTATTGCAGGCGCTGCAGATTTACTATCAGTAGCATTGATTATAGCAGTAGCTCGTGGTATTACGGTAGTTATGAACTCTACACACTTAGACTTCTTTATCCTTGATAGAGCAAGCCAAATGTTAAGCGGTGTACCAACATTTGTATTCGTACCACTTTCATATCTTGTATATATGCTATTAAGTTTCTTGGTACCATCAACATCAGGACTAGCAGCACTATCTATTCCAGTAATGGGACCTTTAGCAAGCACACTAGGTTTTAACCCTAACATCATGATAATGATATTCTGTGCAGCTTGCGGACTTATTAACTTCATTACTCCAACCTCAGGTGTAGTAATGGGTGGTCTAGCAGCTGCAAAAGTTGAATACTCAACATATCTAAAATGGGTTAAAAAACCATTCTTCGTAGTAATGATTCTAAATATTGTCATTCTTTCAATCTGCATGGCAATATTCTAATTTAAAATCATAAACCATCAGTTTTTTAATAAGCTGATGGTTTTTTTGTGTCAAAATTTAATAATTTTATTTTAAGAATTAAAAACAATGTAGAATTTTTATATACTATAAAACTTTGATATAATAGACATAGAAAATTCTAGTTATTATTAGAAAAATAAGATAGGATCGGTAGACAAAATACTACTAAAAATTTTTAATTTTTGTCAAATACGATTTTAAAAGGAGTTTTTATGGAAGAAAAGATTGCAATTCAAGATACTTATGGCGAGAGATTTCAATATTGCTGGGGCTGTGGCCCTAAAAATAAAGAAGGAATGCACCTAAAATCATATCCTAGCGATGACGGCAAAAATTGTATCTGTAAAATTATTCCAGCAAAAGAATTCACTGGAGGAGTTCCAGCTAATCTTTTTGGTGGAATGATAGCAATGATATTTGATTGTCATGGAACAGCTTCTGCAGCCTATTTTGCTCACAAAAATAAGGGTTTGGAATTAAAAGAAGATACTGTTATCGGAAGATTTATAACAGCAAGACTTGAAATAGATTTTAAAAAACCAACGCCTATGGATGAAGAAATACTTGTAATTTCAGAAGTCGAAGAAATAGGTCAAAGAAAAGTGGTTGTAAATATGACTATGCAAGCAAAAGGTGAAGTTCGTGCAAAAGCAAAGATAATTGCTGTTGCTGTTAAAGATAATATGTAAAAATATTCTGAGGTTGTTTTATGAACTGGATAAATACTTTTGAAATTTTGTGTTATATAATAGTTGCAATACTTTTTGTTGATATTTTGAAAAATAAAAATTATAAAGAACTTTCTATTCTAATTTCAGGGTGCTTAGCTGGTTTTGCTCTAGAGCTTTTGGCTGTAAGATTTACAAGCATTTATCATTACAGCAATGATTTTTATCTTTCAATAGGTATAGTTCCCTATCAATTTCCCCTATTTGGAGGATTAATGTGGGGAGCGATTACAGTATGTGCTCTAAGGATAGCTTTAAAATTTGATTTTGATAAGTTAATGACAGCTTTGGTTACTGGATTTTTGATAGTATCTATGGATTTACTTTTAGATGTAATTGCCATTAGATTAGATGGAGGTTTTTGGATTTGGGAAGGAAGAGTAATAGACTTAACTATAAACCACCATACTTTTATGAGCGTTTTGTGGGTAAATTTCTTGGGATATATGTTTGAAGTGCCAGCCATTGTTTATATGAGTTTAACTTATTTTGAAAATATTCAATATAAAAATCACTTTAATCTACTAAAAGCACTTATAATTGGATTTTTTGGAGTGGTTTTTGTTAGCCTTGCTAGTGCAATCTCACTTTTTTTCAATAAAATAACAGATGAATGGTTTTCCTTTGTTGCCTTTGTTATTCTTTATATATTCATATTTATAAGATTTGCTAAAGCTATAATAAGCAGTAAAAATATTTTGACATTTAAGGGCAATAAAGATTATCCACTAATTATATTTTGGGTTGTTATATACACATATTGCATTTGTGGACTCATAAAATTAGAAATTCTTCAAACTAAGCTAATTTATGGAATATTCTCGATTTTACTAGCTGTAGGAACTATTATTTTATCTTTAGTTTGTCGTAAGGATAAAAATATTAATAAAATGAAAGGACAATAAAAATGACAAAGGAAGAAGTATATAAATTTCTTGAAGATAAAAATATCAAATATGAAAAACAAGACCATGGAGCAGTTTTTTCTATGGAAGATCTAGAAGGCGTAAAACTATTGCACGATGATGCTAATGCTAAAAATTTATTTTGCTATGATAAGAAAAATAAAAAATATTATTTAATTATTGTTTCTGGAGATGATAGGGTAAATCTTAAAAAATTTAAAAAAGATCATGGGATAAAATCTCTAAATTTTGCAAGCGACGAGCAATTAAAAGAAGTTCTTGACCTTACCCCAGGCTCTGTTAGTCCAATGGGAATTTTAAATGATAAAAATAATCAAGTCGACTTATATATTGATAATTATTTTGCCAGAGATGGAGCTTTGATAGCTTGCCATCCGAATGATAATACTGTTTCCATATGGCTTAAAGTCAGCGATTTGATAAAATTAGTAGAAGAAAATGGGAACGAGGTTCATTTTTATTCTAATTCAAATATTGAATAATATTTATGATTAAAGAAATTAACATCCAACAAGTAGAAAATTCCAAGAAAAAAAAAGAAATAGCTAGAGATATTTTGTTAGATCTAGCAGAATGGTTTGAAAATGAAACCGCTAATGAAAATTATATTGAAAAATCAAGTAAAATGCCCTTTATAGGCGGATTTATTGGAGATAAGCCTCTAGCTTTTATAGTTATGAATAAAACAAGTGATGAAACTTGCGAAATATTTGTAATGGGAGTTAAAAAAGACTTTCATAGACTTGGCATTGGCAAGTTGATTTATGAACAATTTGAACAATTAGCTAGAAATCTTGGATTTTCTTATGTTCAGGTAAAAACTGTGGCAAGTGGTTATTACAAGGAATATGATCTAACAAATAAATTCTACCAAGCCATGGGCTTTGCCAAACTAGAAATTTTGAAAGATTTGTGGGATGAACAAAATCCTTGTCAGATTTACATAAAGTGTTTATGTAAGGAATAATAAAAATCAATTAAATTAGGAGTTATAATATGTCATTATTTAAAAATGAATTTCCCATTCTTGAATATGATGATAGTAAAGATTCTGTAATTATGCCAGATCATGAAAAACTAGAAATTGCCATACCTAAAAAATGCGTTTTTTCTTTTTTGGCTGATAAAATCGATGAAATAGCAAAAAAATATAAAGCTGAGATCATATGGACTTTTGATTCTATAACAAAATCTTATCCTGTATATAAAATAAATTATGATGGCAGAGAAATTGCTTTGATGCAAGCTCCTGTTGGAGCAGCAGCATCTGCACAAATTCTTGATTGGCTTATTTTTTATGGAGCAAGAGAAATAATTTCTACTGGTTCTTGTGGCAATCTAACAGACATTAACGAAAATACTTTTTTAGTCCCAACACTAGCTCTTAGAGATGAAGGAGCAAGCTATCATTACTTAAAACCCTCTCGCTTTGTAAATATCAATAAGAAAGCTCTTAAAGCTATTGAAAAAACTTTAATTGATAATAATTTAAGCTACGAGGAAGTGAAAACTTGGTCAACAGATGGTTTTTTTAGAGAAACTGGGGATATGGTCAGTTATAGAATTAATGAGGGTTGTAAGGTTGTTGAAATGGAATGCTCAGCCCTTGCAGCTGTTGCAGAGTTTAGAGGGGCAATATGGGGCGAAATTCTTTATACAGCAGATTCTTTATCAGATCTTACAAATTACGATCAAAGAAATTTTGGAAGGGATTCAGAAGAATATGCTCTAAAACTTGCTATTGAAGCGGTGATTAATATTTAATAAAGAAGTTGTTATGGATAATATAGAAATAGACATGGGAAAAACCAAAAAAATTTATAAAAACTATGAAGATTTTTGCACTTGCCTTTATTGTGAATTTTATTATTCAAATATAAAAAAATATTATCCAAATCTTTGTAAATTTTTGGAGGAAATTAATGTTGATCCAGTAAAGCCTTTTGAATTATCTTTACCGTATTTAGATGATTTGGGCAACTTAGTTTTCCCCTTTGCTCAATACTTAGTAATTGGAAAGGCAGATTATGAATTTACTTATTATATAGAAAATCTTTCCATAAACATTGCCTCTTCCTATCCTAAGGTTAATTTATCTTCTGACTATTTTGTTTTAGAAATAGCTAATGTAATTTTTGATAATAAAAGTCTTAATAGAGAATTAATTGAAGATCTAATAGATTAAATTAATTTAGAAAATAAAACCCGTTAATTTATTATTAACGGGAAAATTTATCTTGCTATTTCTTGGTTTGTCATATCCAAAAGTTCTGGGTCAATTTCTTCTAAAGCTTCTTCTAATTCTTTTATCATTTGATTTTTTTTGTCCATATGGTGAGTCATATTTACAAAATTTACCACATGCCCTGATGAATAAAGACTTGTATCAGGTAGTTTAAGATTTTTTAGTAGGTAGATTTGTTCTTCTATATTTTCTCTATTAGTGGATTCCACAAATTCTCCACGTTCTCTCATATAATATAGGGGAGTGTTTTCCATTACAGATGTACTCATGATGTAAACACCCTTTGGCGGATAATAATTTAGAACTTTAGCAGTTTCTTTGGCATTTACTTCAGCGTTTCCAGCTCCTGCTATTCCTTGCATGACAATGGCGTGATATTCTATGCCAGCTTCTTTCATTTTATCAAGGCCTCTGTAATATCCATCAAGATCTGTTCCTTTATTTATCCAGTCGATAATTTTATCAAAGCCTGTTTCAACTCCAAACCACAATTCGTTATAACCTGCCTCTTTTAATTTTTTTAAATCTTCTATAGATTTGTTCTCCAAATTATAGAAAGAACAATAAGCTGTTATTGTTTTACATTCTGGAATGTACTTTTTTATAAGTTTTGAAATTTCTAATAATCTTTCTGTTGGCAAAACAAAAGGATCGCCATTAAGTAAATAAATTCTCTGGTAAGGCTTAACTTTTCTTCTTTTAGAATTTTTTAGCTCGATTATATCACTTTCAATATCTTCAAGTGGTGAAATTCCATATTTTGTTTTATTATACATAGCACAAAAAATACATTTGTTGTGCGAACAACCATAAGTTACTTCAAGTAGTGGCGTATAAGCTTCAAGTGGTGGTCTGTAAACTTGTCCTGTATAGTGCATATTAATCCTTTCTTTAAATTTAATCCTTTATATTATATAATTATAATGATGATAGTTAATTATTTCAAATTTTAACAACTAGACTTAAAGGAAAGTTGTGATAAAATATATATAGCTTTATTCAATAAGAACGGAGAATTTATGAACGATTATATACTAAGTGCAGAATCAATTGTAGATTTAAGCCAAGATTTTACTGATGATCTTGGAGTTAGAATAATATATTCAAATTATGAACTTAATGAAAAAATATACCAGGATGATTTTGGCCAAAGTCTAGACTTAAAATCATTTTACGATGACATGAGAAATGGATCATGTCCGACAACATCAATGATAAATACAGCTTCTTATTTAGAATATTTTAGAAATCTTGCCAAAGAAGGTAAGGATATAATTCACATATGTTTATCTACTGGAGTAAGTAGCCAATACGGGTCTTTACTAGAAGCTTTTGAAATATTAAGAGAAGAATATCCAAATCAAAAATTTTATCCAGTAGATTCAAGAATGGCATCTGCTGGAGTTGGAATGCTTGTTTACAAGTTGGCAAATTTCAAAAATTCTGGGATGGACATAGATACACTTTATAAGTGGGCAGAAGATAATAAACTTCACGTTATAAGCTATACTAGCAATTCAAATCTTGAATATATAGCAAGAAGCGGCAGAATATCAAAGATGGCAGCCAATATCGGCGGAATGTTAAAAATTGCACCACTTATAGAAATAGGCGATGATGGACACATGGTGGTAACAACAAAAGTAAGAACTGAAAAGAAACTAATCCAAACCATGGTAAACAGAATGAAAGTTAATGCAATAAATGAATTGGATTATTCAGATGATATTTTTATAACTCATGCAGATAATATTGAATTGGTAAATGATATTGTGGATTTGCTAAAAGAAAATTTCAAAAATGCTAATGATAAAATAAAAGTCTTTAATATAGGTCCGACCATAGGAAGTCACATTGGTCCAGGTGCTATAAATTTATTTTATTGGGGCAAAGAAAGATTAAAATAGGGCAAGAGATTGTCCTTTTTTTAAAAGAAATATTTTTATAATTAAAACAACATTAATTATGAACTAAGCTAATAAAAAAAAGTTGAAATTTATGGACTATTATGAAAAAATTAAGTGATTTTAGATACAAAGAATTTTATATTGCAAGCTTAATAATGGTATTATTTGGTTTATTCTTAGATAGTTTTACCAATAATATTAATGGCTTGATAAAAATTATAAGCTCTCCTTCAATACTAATATCAGATTACATGGAAATTGCAGGTGTTGGAGCAAGCTTTATTAATGCTGGTCTGATGTTATTGTTTTCGGTTTTTATTTCTAACAAATCTGGTGCAAGACTTACAGGAGCTCATATAGCTGGATTATTTACTCTAACAGGCTTTAGCTTTTTTGGAAAGAACTTAATAAATTCCATACCTTTGATGCTAGGAGTTTATTTATACACTAAAGTAAAATCCTACAATGTGGCAAACTTTATGCACGTTATGTGTTTTGTTACAGGAATAAGTCCTTTGGTGAGTCTATTTTATTTTGCGTTAGGATTTAATCCTATATTAGGTTTTATCTTAGGATTTTTTGTTGGAATTTTGGTGGGATTTATTATAGTGCCTCTATCTAGTTCCATGCTAAATTTTCACGAAGGCTATTGCTTATATAATGTTGGCTTTACTTTGGGCATAGTTGCTATTGTTTTTGCTGGAATTTTTAGGATGTTTGATAGAGAAATTCCACAGGTTAGCTTGATTTATCAAGGCAACGATATGTATCCTTTAGTATTTTTACTTTCTCTTTCCATAATTTTTATTCTCTATGGATTAATTAATCCTTACGGGATAAAAAACTACAAGAAAGAAATTTTATCAGAAAGTGGACGTTTGCTAACAGATTTTACTATTAATTCTGATAAGCATTTAGTTGTTTTTAATATGGGTCTTATGGGATTAATTTCAATTGCTTTTGTCATTATTAGTGCAGGGAAATTCAATGGTCCTATAGTTGGTGGAATATTAACAATAATGGGTTTTGCTGCTTTTGGTAAGCATCCAAGAAATGTAATTCCAATTATGGCTGGTGTTTTTTTAACAAGTACTATTAATAAATACGATCCGTCAAGCACCCAGGCAGTTTTGACAGCACTTTTTGCGACAACTCTAGCTCCTATCGCTGGTGATTTTGGAATCGTGGTGGGATTATTGGCTGGATTTTTACACAAAGCGGTTGCAACAAATATTGGTTTTGCACACGGGGGAATTAATTTGTATAATAACGGATTAGCAGGAGGCATGGTTGCAGCAATTTTGGTTCCGGTTTTTAAAAATTTACGTGAAAGGCATATGAATGAATAGAGAAAGAGATAAAGCAAGAAAAATTTTAAATATATTAATAGAATATTTTGTTCTCCACGAATTTTCTGATTTATCAGCTCATATTGATATTAATGACGATTATACAGAAATAAGTATAGAAGGCAGGATAAATTCAGATATTTCGGATATTGATCAATTAAAAGAAAATTTAAAGCATCCAAGAATGGTAGAGTATGAAGAGTATTATGGTGGACTTTTGGATATGCCAGATGAAAAAGAAATTAGTTCCATCGGATATTTAGTCGATAAATCGGATGTTGAGGTAAAAAATCAGTTGCTATCAATAACTGTTATAAGAAATCATTGAAATAATAAAAAATAAGTCCAAACTCATCATGAGTCTGGACTTATTTTATTGTATAGTAGAATTATTGTGAATTTAACTATTTATTTTCTTTTTCTATTGCAGCTTGGCTTGCAGCAAGTTTTGCTATTGGAACTCTAAATGGAGAACATGAAGCATAGTCAAGACCTACATTGTATAGATATTTAACAGTACTTGGTTCACCACCGTGTTCACCGCATATACCTAAATGTAAAGCTTCGTTTGCTTTCTTTCCTTTAGCAACTGCTGTTTCAACTAAGAATCCAACACCTTTTTGATCTAATACTTGGAATGGATCTTTTTCGAACAAATCTTTTTCCAAATATAGTGGTAAGAATTTACCAGCGTCATCTCTTGATAGACCAAAGGTCATTTGAGTAAGGTCGTTTGTACCGAAGCTAAAGAAGTCAGTGATTTCTGCAATTTCATCAGCTGTTATTGCGGCTCTTGGAATTTCAATCATTGTTCCAACTAAATATTTGATTTCTTTGCCTTTTTCTTCAAATACTTTATTGATTTCATCTCTTACTTCATCAATTACATATTTTAATTCTTTTACATCAGAAGAAAGTGGAATCATTATTTCTGGAATAACATTTATTCCATCTTCATGGCAATGTAGAGCAGCTTGCATAATTGCACGAGCTTGCATTCTTGAAATTTCTGGATATTTTACTCCTAATCTTAGACCTCTAAATCCAAGCATTGGGTTTACTTCTTGTAATTCATTTATTCTTTCACGTACTCTTGCAGGCTCAATTCTTAAATCAGCTGCCAATTCAGTAATTTCTGCATCTCCTTTTGGTAAAAATTCATGTAATGGTGGATCTAGTAATCTAACTGTAACTGGTCTTTCACCCATAAGTGTATAGATTTGATAGAAGTCATCTTCTTGCATTGGAAGAATTTTATCTAGCGCTTGTTTTCTTATTTCAAGATCATTTGCCAAAATCATCTTTCTAACTTGGAAAATACGATCTTCTTTAAAGAACATATGTTCTGTACGACATAAACCAATTCCTTCAGCACCAAATTCCAAAGCTTGAGCAGCATCTCTAGGTGTATCAGCGTTTGTTCTGATCTTCATATCTCTAAATTCATCAACCCAGCTCATGAATTCTCCAAAGTAACCTTCTAGTTTTGGTGAGTGAGTTTCCAATGCTCCTGCATAAACTTCACCTGTAGAACCGTTAATAGAGATAACATCTTCTCTTGTATATACTTGATCTCCAACTCTTAAAGTACCTTGATTTTCATCTACGTGAATTTCGCTTGCACCTGATACACAGCATTTACCCATACCACGAGCAACTACTGCAGCATGGCTTGTCATACCACCACGAGCTGTTAGTATTCCTTTTGCAGATACCATTCCTTCTAAGTCTTCTGGAGATGTTTCTTCACGAACCAAAATTACTTCTTCGCCATCTTTTGCTCTAATAGCAGCATCTTTTGCTGTGAAGGAAATTTTACCAACTGCAGCTCCTGGAGAAGCAGCTAATCCCTTAGCTATTGATTTATTAGCTTTGATAGCCTCATCTGTAAATGTTGGGTGAAGCAAACCGTCAAGATCTTTTGGATTAACTCTTAAAATAGCAGCTTTCTTATCGATTAAACCTTCATGAACCATATCTACTGCTATATCTACTGCTGCTTGGGCAGTTCTTTTACCATTTCTTGTTTGAAGTAGGAAAAGTTTACCATCTTGGATGGTAAATTCCATATCTTGCATATCTTGATAGTGATCTTCAAGTTTTTTTGCAGTATCGGCAAATTGTTTATAAACTTCAGGCATTGCATCAGCTAGGGTAGCGATTTCTTGAGGAGTTCTTACTCCGGCAACTACATCTTCACCTTGAGCGTTAATTAAATATTCACCGAATAATTTGTTTTCACCAGTAGCTGGGTTTCTAGAAAATGCTACACCTGTTCCTGAAGTATCGCCCATATTTCCAAATACCATTGATTGTACGTTAACTGCAGTTCCCATAGAATCATCAATGTCATTTAGTTTTCTATATAAAATAGCTCTTTCATTGCCCCAAGATCTAAATACAGCTGATATTGCCAAATCCAATTGTTTTCTAGGTTCTTGTGGGAAATCTTCGCCCATAATTTCTTTATATTTTGCTTTGTATTCTTCTACAAGTTCTTTTAGGTCATTAGCATCAAGTTCTGTATCTTGTTTTACACCTTTTTTGTTTTTCTTAGCAGTTAATAGATCTTCAAAGTTGTTTTTATCAACTTCCATAGCTACATCGGCAAACATTTGAATAAAACGTCTGTATGAGTCGTAAGCAAATCTTTCGTTATCGGTTTTCTTTGCTAAACCAATTACAGCATCGTCATTTAAACCAAGGTTTAAAATTGTATCCATCATACCTGGCATTGAAATAGGTGCACCAGATCTAACTGAAACTAAAAGTGGATCTTCAGTAGAACCAAATGTCTTGTCATTTGCTTTTTCCAAATCTTTGATGTGTTCACTAACTTCATCATTTAGTGTTTGCCAAAGCTTTTTATCTTCTTGATAAAATCTTGTACAAGCTTCGGTGGTTATTGTGAAACCATAAGGTACTGTGATACCTAAGTTAGTCATTTCAGCTAGGTTTGCACCCTTGCCACCAAGCAAAGCTCTCATGTCCTTGTTGCCTTCGTTAAAATTATAAACATATTTTTCGCCCATAATTTCCCCTTTCATTATTTTAAATTTTCTACGCTACTTATGATTAAATCTGAAGCTTCTTCTATGGATTTGTTAGTCATATCAATAATTTTACAATCTAGATCTTTCATAATTTCTTTTGCAAATTTTAATTCCTCTTCAATATATTTTATATCACAATATTTGGAATCATTAGGTAACTTTATAGACTTCAATCTTTCTTCTCTAATTTTTTGAAGTCTATATTTGTCCATAGTTAAGCCGAAAATTTTTCTACTATCTATAGAAAATAATTCGCTTGGCACTCTAGATTGCAATAAAATTGGTATATTTGAAACCTTATATCCAATACTAGCTAAATATACCGACAAAGGTGTCTTAGATGATCTTGAAACTCCGATTAAACATACATCACAATATTCTATTCCTCTGAAATCTTGGCCATCATCATATTTAATTGCAAAATCTATAGCTTCCATTCTCTTAATATGATGTATGATTTTGCTATTTTCTACCTCTTTATAATCACTTGAAATTATCCCTAAATATTCGCTGATTTTACTAATGGTATAATTCGTACAATCAATCAAAAGAATTTTTTCGTTTTGACCAAACTTTCTTAAGGCACTATCGTGATTTGGGTGATTTAGAGAACTGAAAATTATTTTGTAACCACAATCATTTTTAATATCAGCCAAAGATTTGCAAAGGATTTCATAGCTATTTATATTCAAAAATGATTTTTCTCTATATTTTATTCCAAATCTATCCATAATATTTCTGGATAAATGTAGTATATCCATGCCATCTGTATCTGAAATAATATATACAAATAAATCCATAGTTACTCCTTCTCACGCCCTAGCTTTATTATACACCATTTTTAAAATATGAAAATATTTTCCATCAAAATTATATGCTTTGACATTCTTTTTAAATGAAATATAATATTTTAAATACGAAATATTAAAAGAGGAGTAAAAGGTAAGATTTTTTAGAGAGAAGATGGTTGGTGCAAATCTTTAGATCAAGTCTTTGAAGGTTGCTTTTATATATATTTCATGTGGCACGCATTAGTGCAAAGAGAGTCTTTTGTCAAAAAGAAATTTAGGTGGTAACGCGATAACTCGTCCTAGAGCTAGAGCTTACCACTTTTTTATTAAGGAGAATTTATGGAAACAAAATATAATCCTAGTGGATTTGAAAAAGAAATTTACAAAAAATGGGAAAACGGTGGATATTTTAAGGCTAAGGTAAATAAAGATAAAAAACCTTTTACAATAGTTATGCCACCTCCAAATGTTACAGGACAATTGCACCTCGGCCATGCTCTAAATAATACCATTCAAGATATAATAATTCGTTATAAGAGAATGAATGGTTTTGAAGCTTTATGGATACCTGGAACTGATCATGCATCAATTTCAACAGAAGCAAAAGTTGTAGGCAAAATCAGAAGCGAAGGAAAAAGCAAAAAAGAACTTGGTCGTGAAAAGTTTTTAGAAGAAGCTTGGGCATGGACAGAAAAATACGGGGGAACTATCAAAAAACAACTTAGAACCATTGGAGTATCTTGCGATTGGGATTATGATAGCTTCACCATGGATGAAAACTTAACTCGTGCGGTAAGAAGAGTTTTCAAAAAAATGTATGATGATGGTTTTATCTACCAAGGAAATAGAATTGTAAACTGGGATGTAGAGGCAGAAACAGCCATATCAGATGCAGAAGTTTACCATGAGGAAAAAGAAGGCAATCTTTGGTATATCAAATATTTCTTTGAAGATAGCGATGAATATATAACGATAGCAACAACTCGTCCAGAAACTATGTTTGGAGACCTTGCAGTTGCTGTAAATCCAGAAGATGAAAGATTTAAAGATAAAATTGGCAAAAATTTAATACTTCCACTTGTTGGTAGAAAAATTCCTCTAATAGAAGATTCTTATGTTGACATGGAATATGGTACAGGTTGTGTAAAAATAACACCAAGTCATGATCCTAACGATTTTGAAGTTGGAGCGCGCCATAATCTCGGTCAATGCATAGTAATTGATACAAAAGGTCATATTGTCGATGGCTACGGCAAATTTTCAACTCTTGAAAGATATGAAGCTCGCAAATTATTGATAGAAGAATTAGAAAAAGAAGGATTTTTAGAAAAAATTGAAACAATTAGCCACGCTGTTGGTTACAGCGAAAGGACAAATGTTGCCATTGAACCGCTTATTTCCAAACAATGGTTTGTAAAAATGGATCAACTTGCCAAAATGGCAATTGATGCTTATCAAAATGGAGATTTAAAATTAATTCCAGATTCTTTAGGCAAAACCTACATGAATTGGCTAAATAATATCAGAGATTGGACTATTTCTCGTCAATTGTGGTGGGGTCATAGACTTCCTGTATTTTATACAGATGATGGAGAAATTATCGTTTCAGAAGATGATCCAGATGAAAATGGATTTTTAAACGGAATTCATGTTAGACAAGAAGAAGATACATTAGATACTTGGTTTTCTTCAGCTCTTTGGCCTTTTGCTACACTTGGCTGGCCTATTGAAAATGAAAAGTTAGATTACTTTTTCCCAACAGATATACTCGTAACTGGTTATGATATCATATTTTTCTGGGTAATAAGAATGGTATTTTCATCAATTTATAATACGGGAAAAGTTCCTTTTGACCACGTATTATTTACAGGACTAATTAGAGATTCTCAAGGAAGAAAAATGAGTAAATCTTTAGGTAATGGAGTAGATCCAATCGATGTTGTCAATGATTATGGTGCAGATGCATTAAGATTTACCCTAATTACTGGAAATTCTCCTGGAAATGATATGCGTTATGATGAAAAAAGAATAATAGCTAGTAGAAATTTTGCCAACAAATTGTGGAATGCAACAAGATTTGTATTGATGAATATAGATGAAGATGACGATTTAATATTTGACGAAAATACTAAGTTAACTCTTGAAGATAAGTGGATCTTAAAAAGATTAAATAATGTGATTGTTGAAGTTAGTAAAAATCTCGATAATTACGAAATTGGTCTTGCAGCTAGTAGAATTGAAAATTTCATTTGGGAAGAATATTGCGATTGGTACATTGAATTTGCCAAACTTAGACTTTATGGAAATGATGAAAATGCAAAAAGTGATGTTAAAAAAGTTTTGTTATTCGTTTTAAACAAAATGATAGCCCTTCTACATCCATTTATGCCATTTATCACAGAAGAAATTTACAATTCTTTGCCAGATAAAAAAGATATGCTAATAGTAGAATCTTGGCCAAAATTTAGGGAAAAATTTGAATTTGACAGCGAAGAAGCCACAGTTAATTCTGCAATTGAAGCCATAACAGCAATTAGAAATCAAAGAGCCACCTTAAATGTCGGTTCAAAAACCAAGCAAGATCTAATAATTTTAGCTGAAAATGATAAGTTTAAAAACTTACTAGAAAGCTTAGAAGGACAATTTGTAAATTTAGCAAATGCTAAAAATGTAAAAATATTGCTAAAAGATGACTACAACAATGACAAGGAAGGCTTGGTAAATCTTGTATTTAACGAATTTACAATTTTGATGAGCCTTGATGAATTAATTGATTATGATAAGGAAAGACAAAGACTTGCTGATGAAATCAAAAAGTTAGAAGCTGAAATAAAAAGAGCATCTGGCAAGTTAAAAAATGACAATTTTGTCAAAAAAGCTCCAGAAAAAGTTGTAGAAGAAGAACGCAAAAAACTTAAAGATTATGAAGACTTATTAGAAAAAACCAAGAAGTCTTTAGAAGATATTAGGGAAAAATAATGTATAAAGATTTTTCCTATATCTACGATAAATTAAGTTTTGACATAGAATATGAAAAGTATGCAAAAAATATTCTAAAATTAGTAGAAAAAAACAATATAAAAAAAGAAAGTATGCTAGAGCTAGCTTGTGGCTCTGGCATGCTTACTCATTACTTTTTTGATAAATTTAAAAGAATTGATGCCCTTGATATTTCAACTGATATGCTTAGCGTTTTTAAAAGCAAATACGACAAAGAGCATGTAAATCTAATTTCTTATGATATGGTGGATTTCAAAAATCATAATAAATACGATTTGATAGTGATACTTTTAGATTCTATTAACTATGTTACAAACCCCAAAGATTTAGAAAAACTTATAAAAAATTGTTATGAAAATTTAAAAGACAGAGGACTTTTAGTTTTTGATATAAATTCAGAATATAAAATGAGAGAAATTTTTGGATCTAATTGTTATGTCTACGAATATGAAGATATTTTCTACACTTGGGATAATTTTTTAGAAGATGATTTAGTTGATATGCACCTAAATTTCTTTGTTGAAAAAGAAAATGGAGATTATAAAAGAATTTACGAATTTCAACAAGAGAGAATATATGAAATAGATTTTGTAAAAAATTTATTGCTAAAGCAAGGCTTCATAGATATTGAAATTTACGATGAGGATACTTTTGATAAAATAAATGATAAAAGCCAAAGAATTTTGTTTAAGGCTTTAAAGGAATAATAATGGAAAATGGAATTGTAAAAGTTTTTAATGACAAAAAAGGCTATGGCTTTATAAGTACAACTGCTGGAGTGGATTATTTTGTGCATTACACAAACATTATATCAAATGATGATTACAAAAAACTCCAAATGGGCGATAAAGTTAGCTTTGATATAGAAGATGGGCCAAGGGGACAACAGGCTATAAATGTAAGAAAGGTTGTTGATTAAAATGATTTTAAAAATATTGTTAATTATAATTTTGATAATAGGAATCCCACAAATTTATTATCGGAAAAAATCCTTTGATTATAAATCATTAAATAATGGTGTAAAATTTTTTGTTAGAACTCGCGAAATCCTGGATGATCATGAGGAAATATATCTAACAAATACTGATGGACACGATATTTTTGTAAGAATTTATGAAGTAGAAAACCCCAAAGCTATAGTACAAATTGTCCACGGTATGGCAGAACATTCTTCAAATTATCTTCATTTCATAAAATTTTTGCTTTCTCAAGGCTATACGGTAGTCGCTCATGACCATAGAGGCCATGGTAGAAGTATTTCCGAAAAATACAAAAATGGATATATGAGTATTTCTGATGAGTTAATTGATGATACCTACGCTGTAAATAGATATATGAAATTAAACCATGAAAATTTGAAGATTTATATGGTAGGTCATTCTATGGGGTCGATGATTGCAAGAATTTATTTACAAGAACATGATGAAACAATTGATAAATTGGTCTTATCAGGAACTGTTGCTTGCAGCAATATCGCTTGGTTCGGTTATGCTCTTGCCAATATTGTTTCTTTTTACCTTGGCGAATATAGAAAAAGCATGTTGACATCTTTTCTACCAGGCAAAGACGGAGATATTTCTTGGATTTCATACGATAAAAATAATGTTTATGAGAAAGAAAATGATCCGCAAAGAGTTTATAATTTTTTGGAAAGAGGAGTGGCAGTAATAATCGACCTTAATAAAAAAATGAGCGAATATAATAAATTTGAAGATCAAAATAAAGATTTGCCAATACTATCAGTTACTGGCGTCGATGATATTGTGACAAAATCTGATGAGGGCCTAGCTGACACGTTTGAAAGACTAAGAAAAGCAGGCTATCATAACTTTAAAAATATAGTTTATGATGGAATGAAACATGAAGTCCTAAACGAAGCTTCTAATGCTACGGTTTATGGAGATATTATTGATTTTTTTGAAAATTAAAAGGGGCCTTAATGAAAATTTTACTTACAGCCTTTGATCCTTTTGCTAATGAAAAAATAAATCCTACTTTAGAAGTTTTAAAAAAATTAGAAGATAATATCTTAAATGCACAAATAATAAAGTTAGAATTGCCAACAGTCTTTGGAATATCTTCAAAAATTTTAGAAGAAAAAATCAAAGAAGTAAAACCAGATGTTATACTATCCCTTGGTCAAGCGGGTGGAAGATCAAAAATAACAGTTGAAAGAGTTGCAATAAATGTAGACGATGCTAGCATAAAAGATAATGCTGGAGAAAAGCCTATAGATCAAAAAATTAGAATTGATGGAAAAAATGCATATTTTTCAACATTGCCGATAAAAGCAATTGTAGAAGAGATTAAAAAAGCAGCAATTCCAGCAGAAATTTCAAATACAGCAGGAACTTTTGTATGTAACCATATAATGTATGAAGATTTATATTTTGCAGAAAAATATGGCAATATCAAAGCAGGATTTATTCACATCCCATTTTTGCCAGAACAAGTAATAGATAAAAAAGATATGCCTTCTATGAACATAAATGATATAAAAAAAGCTTTGGAGATAGCAACAGCTACTATAATAAAATACTCAAACAAGGACGATTTAAAAATAAGTGGGGGTTCTACTCATTAATTGTTCTAAGTAAAAGAGGATGAACATTTGTTCACCCTCTTTTTTTGTTTTTAAAATTATTTGTTGTCGTCAGTTTTTTCCTCTGTTGATTCATCTGTGCTTTTAGCTGCATCATCAGTTTTTTCTGCGTCATCTTTCTTTTCTTCAGCTGGAGCTTCTGTTGTTTCAGCTGGTGCGTCTTTTGTTTCTTCAGCTGGTGCTTCAGTTGTTGTTTCTGCTGGTTTTTCAGCATCTTTGTTAGCGTCTTTGTTATTTCCGCATCCTGCAAAAGCAAATGTTGCAGCTAGCGCTAATGCTAATAATTTTTTATTCATTATTTTCTCCTTTTCTTCAAAGAAATCTTAGTCGATTTCAGTGATGAGATAATTATAATAGCATAATAACAAAAAGTCAAATATATTTATATTTTATATATATTTAAAAAACTTAGGGAAAATCTTAAAATAATTAATTGCATAATAAACTATTTTATTTAATATTTTCCAATGTTTTAGTTAATTAAGCCTTTAATATTTTCTATTTATTTTCTAATATATTAATTTTTAATTTTTTGAATTTAAAATTCAAATAAATATATAAGGAAAAATAATAGTAAAAACAGTATAATGAAAGATAGTTTAGAAAGATAAATTAGGATGGAGCTGAGATTTTGGAATTCGACGATATAAAAAAAATAGTGAACGAAATATTAGAAAGTATTTCAAAAATAAATGATAAAAAAGAAATAAAAAGAAAATTAGATAAATCTTCATTTAAAGGAGTTATTGATATTTCATTAGATGATGAGATAAGAATCCCAAAAGAAAAATTCACCTTTGAAAATAAGCTTAAAGATAAGAGATATTGGTTATTAAAGTTAGATTTATATTTCAAAAATCCAGCAATGAGAATTGAGCAATTAAATGAATCCACGCTTAATATGTATGTTTGTTTGTGTAAGATTTTAGAAAGTTATTTAAACGAAAAATATGAAACTATTGCAAGATTGATGTTAAAGCTTAGAAGAAAAGGAATAAATTTTGATATTTACTACACTCTTTATAATATAGCTTTAAATCAAGTTTTAAATTTTTATAATCCTCTATACAATAAAAATGCCGAAAGATCTTTTGAAATATTAGAACGATATATTTCAAGAGAAGCTAGTCTCTTAATAGAAGAAAAGGCGAAAGAACTTGAAAAAAACTTAAAAGCACCAGATAAGGAAATCAGAGAATATTTTAATCTTACAGAAAATAATAGGGTTAGTCTTTGGTGGGATTTGGATGGAAAAAGAAGAGATAAATATAATTTTTCAAAAGAAGAAGTTCTTGGCATAAATCAAACGTCAAAAAGATCAAATAATTTGTGGAAAAATAAAGAAGCATTTGAAATATTGATGGATTTATTTCTTAACACAATTAGAGAAATCTTTGCTAATGACAAAAAAGTTAGAAATATAATAATAAATATAGTAAGTCCTTATCGTAGCTCAAAGCTAATTTTAGATGCTATATTGCAAATAAGTGAGAGAAATCTTAGAGAAAAATTCACTTTTTTTACATCTATAAAAATAGACAAAGCACTAGATTATATAAATTCTATTGATGATGGAAATTTGCTAAATTTTATAGAGAAAAGTCAAAAAGAATATTTAGAGAAGATTCCTCAAGAAAAAATAATAGATATCTATAAAAATTATTTCCTCAAGCATCCTGGAAAAATTAATGATCAAGTAAATTTTGTTGAAAAATTGCCAATAGAAGAAAAAATTTCATATATGAAAGAAATTGAAAATTTTCCATCTTTTGAGAAAATTAACCAAAAACTTTTAACTAAGGAAAATGAAAATAAAATCATAGGTCTTTACTATATTTATAATTTAAAGGAAAATACCAAGGTTTATGACAAAATTTTATTTCAAGTTATAAATGAAGACAATTACCAAGATTTCATAAAACTTGTTAAAAATTCTAAGCTTGATATAAAAACCATAGAAGAGATTAAAAAATTAAAAAATCAAAAACCTAAAGTAATTAATATAAATAAGAAAAATCTTGACAAATCAAGGGAAAATCTAAAAAAAACAGTTGATCTTATTGGTGAATTTATTAGTGAAAATGATGATTCAATTTCTTGTGAAGATAATAAAAAAGAAAATATAAAAGCAGAACCTCACGATTTAGAAGCTGAGATTAAGAGCATATTAAATACATTAGTTAGAGAAGATCATATTAATTTAGATGATTTTGACTATTTGGCAAATGAAAATGGCTTTACAAGAAATAGCTATTTAAACAAAATAAACGAAATTTTATTTGCTTATACAAGTGATCAAACATTGTTAATAGACAATGGAAAAATTATTGTAGATCCATTTTATGTTGAAATAATAAAGGAGTATGTAAGTGGAAATTAAAATTAATCCCAAGCAGGCACAAAACATAATAAAATCATTGGAAGGTGGAGTAGTTCCAGAAATTGGAGTAGAGCATCTTTTAGTTGGTAGAAACAAAGAAGTTAGTGAAGTTATCAATATCTTGGATACAATTGCTGATGGTGGATCTGATATAAGATTTTGGGTAGGAGATTTTGGATCAGGCAAAAGTTTTATGTTAAGCACTATAGAAAATTTGGCACTACAAAAAGATTTTGTCGTTTCTACCTTAGATTTGAACCCTTCGAGAAGATTTTATGCTACAGATAGAAAAGCGGTGGCCTTATATAGTGAAATAATTGATAATATAAAAACAAAAGCAATAAAAAATGGCAACGTTCTTGATGCTATAATAGAAACTTGGATAAATCAACTTTGTCAAGATCTGTCTACTTCAAAAAATATAGAAATTGATCAGCTTTTAGCTGGAAAATATCAAGATGAAATCAAAAATCAAATATATGAAACTCTTGCAAAATTTAAGGCTGTCGGTCTATCTTATGAATTTGGACAAGCTTTAGTTAAATATTACGAGGGTTTTATTAACGATAACAGAATCCTAAGAACCAACGCCATAAGATGGCTAAGAGGAGATATAAGCACAAAAACTGAGTCCAAAAAAATTCTTGGAATCAATCAAATAATTACAGATGATAATTATTTTCAGGCAGTAAAAAATATGAGTGAATTATTTCTTGAAATCGGATACAAGGGTTTTGTAATTAATTTTGATGAGGCGGTAAATCTCTACAAATTGCCATATTCTGTAAGTAGAGAAAGAAATTATGAGAGAGTTTTAAATATTTATAATGAAACTAAATCAAATCAAGCAAGAGGCTTATTTGTAAATTTTGGAGCGACGAGAAAAACAGTTTTCGATACAAATAGAGGAATGGCTTCTTATGGAGCTTTAAAAGGAAGGCTTGGAGATGAGGATAGCTTAGATAATAAGCTCATTAATACCAACAAAACAGTTTTGCCTTTAAAACCTTTGACCAATGAGGAAATCTATACCTTGCTTGAAAATTTACTAAATGTTTACAACGTAAATTACAAAGAAATGATAGAAATAAGCCATGAAGAGATAATAATGTATATGCAAGGTCAACTAAATAGGCCGGGTGCTGATGAATTTTTAACTCCAAGAGCTGTTATAAAAGATTTTATAGAAATTCTTGATCTAAAAAGACAAAATCCAAACGAAGATATTAAGGATATTATAAATATGAAATTTAAAAATCTAACAAGCGTAAACAAGGATCCAGATAATTTGGATGATGATATAGAGATAATATGACAGATTCTTATAGCTTATTAAATAGAGATTTAAGATTTTATATACACGAAAAAGGCTGGCCATCTCTAACAAAAATTCAAAATGCCTCAATAAAAGCTTTTTATACAACAAATAACAACTTGATCTTATCTGCTCCAACAGCTTCTGGAAAAACTGAAGCTTGTTTTTTGCCTGCCATAAGCAAGGTTAGCTCTTGGGATAAGGGAATAAAAATTTTATATATTTCACCTCTGATCGCCCTAATAAATGATCAATTCAAAAGAATTAGTGATATGTGTTTGGATATGGATATTCCAATAACAACTTGGCATGGAGAAGCAAGTCAAAGTAAAAAAGAAAAAATAATAGCTAATCCGAGAGGAATTGTCCTAATAACACCAGAATCCATAGAAGCAATGCTTGTCAACAAATCTGAACTTGCAAAAACGTTTTTTTTGGATGTTGAATATATAATCGTTGATGAAATCCATAGCTTCTTGTGGGGAAATAGGGGATTGCAATTAAAATCTCTCCTTGAACGAATTTTAAGATATACAAACAATACTCCAAGAATGATTGGCTTATCAGCGACAATTGGCGAAGAAAATTATAATTTAGCCAAAGAATTTTTTAACAATGGTCTAGATACAAATATTTTGGTTGACAAAAGTAGAAACGACCTTGATTTTACAATCGATTATTTTAATACAGAAAAAGTTTCGGAGGATGTTATAAGTAAACTAAGAGAATATGCTCTTACCGGTCCTATGTTAATTTTTCCAAATTCAAGAGATAAGGTTGAAACAATAGCAGTAAAACTTAATCAATTATTTAAAGAAAAAGGCGAAGATATTAAAGTTTTTGCCCATCATTCCTCAGTCAGTAAGCAAAAAAGATCAGAAATTGAAAATTTTGCCAAAGATGCAAAAAAAGAAAAATTTGCCATCTGTGCAACTTCCACACTGGAGCTTGGCATAGATATCGGAGCTGTAACAAGTGTCAGCCAATATGGTTCAGCTCATAATGTATTAACTCTAGCCCAAAGACTAGGTAGAAGTGGTAGAATTTCAAAAACATCAATCCTACATCAAATTTCAACAAATCCATGGGAATTACTAGAAGCTCTCGCAACAATAAAACTTTATCAAGATTCAATTCTGGATCCAATAGAGAAAACTACAAAAGCTTATGATGTATTTGCTCACCAAATTTTATCAAGTTTACTTGAAAATTATGGAATAGATATAGATGAATATAAATATTTAAATAAAATATTGACTAGTTTTTCTGACATTACAGATGAAGAATTTGAAAAAATCAGCGAATTTTTGCAAAAAGAAAGCTACATAGAAATTATCGAAAATCAAGTAATAGCAGGAACAGCTATAGAAAAACTTATGACAAAGGGAAATTTTTATAATCAATTTGTATTAAGTGGAGTTTATAATGTTTATAATGATAAGGGCAAAATTGGAGAATTGGAAATAAGACCAGAAGTACAAGTTGATAGCAATATATATTTGGCTGGATCAATCTGGAGAATTACTCAAATTCTATACAAAAATAAAAAAATTTTAGTAGAAAAAGCCAATGCTGGCAAGGCACCAAAATTTTCTGGGATTGGAGATATGGATGTTTCAAAACTTGTTAGAAACAAAATGAAAGAAATTTTAAAAAATCCAGATAAAGCTTTTGATGATGATAAGATTAATGAACTAATAGATAATTTGAAAGAAGAATTTTCAGATGATGATTATTTGTTTGTAGCAGGCAAAGATCAGATCTCTCTTAGAACTTTTCAAAGCTCAAAGGTAAATAGAACCCTTGCAATCATGCTAAATATAGCTTCAAATAGCAAAAAATTTATAAATGATGAAGTTGATTCGTCTATAAAAGGACCTGATATTATCAGATATTTTGATGAAATAAGAATAAAAAAGATAGAAAAAAAAGATATTTTTAAATTTTTTAAAGAAAATGAACTATTCTTACAAACATACCTTAATGCCAATAAATACATGGTTTTAGTGCCTGATGATTTAAAAATTGATTACATAATAAGAAATAGATTAGATCTAGAAGCTTGTTACCAATATTTAGCAATAGAAAATTAAAATTAAGATATTTTATGATTTCTTACAAAACTTGTAATTAAATTTAATATTATATTGTGATATTCTTAAGATACAAAGAAAGGAAGGATATTATGAAAATATTAAAAACTTTATTGGCTATAGGTGCAATAGCTCTAACAGGTGGATTTTTATTAAGCACAAATACTAATGACAAAGAAGATGAGAATGAGCAAAAAAGGGAAGAAGTAAAAGAAATCATAGAAAATGCAGATGAAACTACAAGAGAATTTATCGATGTTTTGTTAAACAAAGAGGAAAAAAGTGAAGTTTGCTATTGGAATGTAAAATCAGATGATGGATCAATCGATTATACTTTGGTAAAAGCCTACGATAAAGACGGAAAAATTGTAATAGATGGTTCTTACAAGGATAGTAGAGGTTATATATTTATTAAAAATGGAGGAGAATCATATTCTCTCAATTTAGAAAAAAATATATACATCAAAAATAATGTCGATAATTTTAATGCTGATCAAAGTGCAGGCCAAAATTCTCTATCTTATAAGGAAAAGTGCATTTATGATGCCTTAGCAATAGAAGAATGTTTTAAGGGAAAAAGAGAAGAGATTTTGGAGAAAACTGATTATGGCTTTAAAAAAACTATAAAAGATGATTTAAACTATGGCTATTACTTATATGATGCAAATGGAGATCTATTTGAAACTTATTTGGAAAATACTGAAGGAAATATAAGTACAAAATTAATGGATAAGTCAAATGACATAGAAGCTACTTACAATCAATTCTATAGCTTAATGGAAAATATGCAGGAAGTAGAAGATGTGGCAGAGGTAAAAGCAGGTCATTAAAGTAAAAGCCAAAGTCTATAAGAGGAAAAAATGGAAATAAAAAATATATTAGAAGTTAAATACTTAAATAAAATATACGGCTTTGGCAAAAACTCTCAGAAAGCAGTAAATGATGTAAGTTTTGATCTGTTGGACGGTGAATTTTTGGGGATAATGGGAACTAGTGGGTCTGGGAAAACTAGTATTTTAAATATGATTGCAGCAATAACCAAGGCAAGTGATGGCGAGATTATTTACAAAAGAGAGGAGCTTTCTAGTTTTTCTAAGAAGCAACTATTGACTTACAGAGGAAATGAAGTTTCTTATATTTTTCAAGATTTTAGATTGATTGAAAGCTTAACAGCCCTAGAAAATATCATTATTCCCCAAAAAATTCACGATAAGGAAATTGATTTTGAAAATATTTACAAATTGGCAAGAGAATTAGAAATATATGAGATTTTAAATAAATATCCAAATAAATTATCTGGCGGAGAAAAACAAAGAGTTTCAGCCCTTAGAGCTTTAGCAATTAATCCTCAAATAATTTTGGCTGATGAGCCAACTGGAGCTTTAGATTCTTACAATTCAAAAAAACTTTTAGAAATACTAAAGGGATTTAATCAAACATACAAAAAAAGCATAATAATGGTAACTCACGATAGCTTTGCAGCAAGCTTTTGTCAAAGAATACTATTTCTTAAAGATGGCAGAATTTATAACGAAATTAGCAAAGATGATGATGAAAATCAAAGAGAATATTTAAATAGAATAACTCTTTCAAGCAAACAAATAATAAAATGACAAATACGGAAAAAATCAGCTTTAATAAAAATATAATAAAATCTAAAGAAAATATTATAAATATCTTAATTCTTGTAGTTTCAACTATTTCTTTTTATTCATTGCTTGCTATTTCAAACAATGAATTGTTTTTAAATATTTATGATGATAGCAAAAAATCTTTGCTTATAGAGCTACTTTCCATAAATATAATATCATTTGTACTAATTTCCACACTTATTATTTATACCAATCTAACAAATTTAAAAAGTAAGCGTTACGATATCAACGTTCTATTGCTTAATGGAATCGGTTTTAAGAAATTATTTAAAATTTTACTAAGAGATCAATTGGGGAAATTTTTCGTATCGCTTAGTCTTGGTTTGGTTTTGGGAGTTTATTTATCAGAATTTATAAACCTAGCCATGGTGAAAGTTTTTGACCTGAATATATACGCTTATAATTTCAATATTTCGCAAAGAGCATTTTTTATAACAATTATTCTTATAGCAATTTTAGAAATTGTTTCTGTTTTTATTTTTACAACGAAAGTAACAGGCAAATATCCCGGGGATAAAATTTTGAAAAATAAAAGAACTTCAAGTTTTTTGATTATTTTAATAATGGTTGTCCTTGGATCTTTAGCCACATCTGTTAATTTAATATTTAGAGAAGAAATTATATTTATCATAATTACAAATTTTATCCTATTATTTTTAACATATAATATTTTTTTACTCTTGCTAAGAAAATCCAATATTTTGTTAAAGAGTCAATTTAGATTTTTTATAAAAACAAATAAAATCCTAGCCTTTTTAATTTTAATTATGCTTAGCCTATCCATTATAATGATATTTAAAGGATGTGTAAATCTTTATAATGTAGAGACAGATGGAAAGCAAAGACCAGATTTTACCGTAGTTTCAAATGAAATAAACAAAGAAGACCTTTATAAAATTGAATCAATCAATAAATACGTCAAAGATATTTATCCTATCAAACTTACTAAAGAAGTTAGTGTAAATGAGGAAGAATTTTTGTATAAATATTTTACACCCAAAAATATATATGTGGAAAGTGTAAGAAATTTAAGTGTAATAAATTTTTCAACTTACAAATCTTCCTTTAAAAATAGCAATATAGATAAACTTGATAATGATCAAGCGATTTTTTTATATGACAGATTTTGGAAAGAATCAAATATAAAATTCGACTCGATTTTAAGCACTCAAACTAGCAAAATAACAATAGGATCAAATCAATTTGAAATAATTCATGTGGATAAGGAAGATAATTTATTTGCCAATGACATACTTGCCGATACAGATGTTTATGTCCTTAGTGATGAGATTTATGAAAAATTTTTTAACGATGAAATTTATGGATATAACCTAATTTTAAAGGAGAAAATCTTAGGGAAAGTTGATAATAACAAGGTTGCAGAAATACTTAGAGAAGATTTACTTAACTTACATTTAAGATTTGAAAGTAAAGTTTGGATGCTAAAAAATAATTATACAGAGATTTTGCGATATATTTATACTTTGTTTTACATGGCTACAATATTATTTTTTGTAGGATGTTCTTTTTTGATAATTAGTATCTATAATTTTATTTTAAACAATAAAAATTCTTACAAAATCCTAAAAGATTTGGGAGAAACTGCTGAATCTTTATCAGAAATGTTAAAAAAATTGATTAATTTAATCTTTGTTCTTATAATTATTGTAATATTAGCGGAATTTGCCCTAAATATTTTATTTAATCAAATGACTGGAATTTGGAGTATTTATAGTTACGACCTGTCTAATTTTAGGGAAATTATTGCTATAATTACAATAATCAGCCTTTTAATTTTGATAATTATTAGAAAGATAATTTTTAAAATATCTGTAGTTGTGGTGGAGGATCTTTGATAATGAAAAAAATTATGATATTAGAAGATGATCAATTTCTAAGAAAAGAACTGATTAATATTTATAAAGCTAATAATTTTCTTGTAGAATATGTTGAGGATTTTACAAATCCTGTAGAATTTATTTATCAAAAATCTCCAGACTTAGTTATACTAGATATAAATTTGCCAAATATTTCTGGCTATGATTTGATTACACAAATAAAAGATACTTCTAAACTACCAATTCTAGTTCTAACCAGTAGAAATACCTTAGAGGATGAATTAAATAGTTTAAATCTAGGAGCAGATGAATTTATTAATAAACCTGTATCAGCCAAAAGATTATTAGCAAGGTCTCTAAAATTATTAAAAATTTACGATGATTTTAAGGATCAGATAAAAATTAAAGATTTAAGCTTAGAAATATCTACAAATAAAGTTTCCTACAAAAATTCCTACATTATTTTAGCCCAAACTGAAGCTGATTTACTTAAATCTCTAATAAAAGCCTACCCTAAAACTTTAAGCAAAGATGAACTTCTAATGGGAACATGGAATACAATATATATAGATGAAAATATTTTGCCTGTAAATATTGCAAGATTAAGAAAAAAATTAAAGGCCTTGGGTCTTTTTAATGTCATAGAAAATGTAAGATCTGTTGGCTACAGGATAAATGCTGAGGAAATATGAAATTAAGTTTTATAAAAAATTCTAAATTACCATTATTAATATTAACAATCCAATCTTTGATATTTATTTTTATAATGTATCTATTAAATGGCAAACTTTTTAATAAAGTTATGTTTTTTATAATATTATCTTATTTTATTGGAGTTGGGATAATTGTATTTGCTGAAATAAATAAAAGCAAAAAAATAAAAAAATTAATAATCGATTTTGAAAAAGAACCATCTTATAAAACTTTGGACAAATTGTTAAAAGAAGCTGGAGTAGACTACAGAAATATTTTAGATGATATTTATATAAAAAATAAAAAAAGAGAAGAAAAATATCAAAGACAAAGAACCGAGCTCTACGATTACAAAGATTTAATTGAAAGATGGGCTCATGAAATAAAGACTCCTATTTCAATAATAGATTTATTAATAGAAAATCACAAGGAAGAAATTTCAAGATATTTTTTGGAAAGTCTTTCATATGCTAATAGTTCGCTAAAAGATAATATTAATCGCTTGTTGTATTATGGGAGATATAATGTCAAAAAAATCGACTATAAACTCAAAGACCTAAGTCTTAAAGACGCAATAAATGAAGCTATGGAGAATTATTATTCGATAATTAACGAAAGAGAGCTAGTTGTAATAGATGAAAGTTTGGATATTAGACTAATCAGTGATTATAATTCGCTTGTTTTTATAATTTCTCAAGTCCTTAGCAATGCTTGTAAATATGCAAAAAGTAAAATTAAAATTTATAATATAAGTAAGATGGAACTTTGCATAGAAGATGATGGTGATGGAGTTTACCAAAAAGATTTAGCTTTTATTTTTGAAAAAGCTTATACTGGCAAGAAATCATCAAATACAAGCTCAACAGGCATGGGTCTATATTTGGCAAAAGCTTATGCAAATGATCTAGGCATAGATTTATCAGTAAAAAACAATGAAAAGGGTAAATTTATAATTTCCTTAAATTTCCAAAAATAAGCAGACTATAAGAGGTCTGTTTTATTATGAAAACTTTAATAAAACTTAACATATTAATTTATTATAAAGGGTACAATGTTATTAAATATTAGATAAGGGATTAATATGAAAAAGATTTTTTACATACTGGCTATTCTTATCCTAACATCTTGTAATTTAAAGACAAAAATGGCCGGTATTAAAGCTATAAATACTAATGATAGTGGCTATGAAGAAGAATCAAAAATTAATAACGAGAAGGTAATTTTAAAAAGTCCAAAGCTTAAAAATCCAAGTTTTACTGCCCGAAAATTAGATTATCAAATAATTAAGCCAGATTTTCTACTTAAATCACGCTTTAAAGATATCAAAACTCAAGATAAATTTGGGAAAATGATGATGGAATATTTCGATGAGGAAAATTTAACTTTTTATGTAAGTAGAATTTTAACCGAAGCCATAATAGATCCAAATGTAAGCTTGAAAACTGATTTTGATGGCAAAATGGAATTTATCAGCGATTTATTTTTATTATCTCCTTTTTATTCACAAGGTATGATGGAGCCTTATATTTACTACGATTATTATTTTAATGAAAATACTTTTTATTTAGAAAATAGGGTTGAATTGGAAGATTTTACCAAAACTTATATTAGCAAAGAAGAAAAGGAAATTGTAGATAAACAAATAGAAACTCTCCTTGACTATGCTAATAAAAATTATACAAAAGACTATGACAAAGCCTACTATTTTGCCCAATGGCTTGCAGAAAATAACCAATATCAGTATAAGGGTTCTAACAATGACTATATAGAAAATAATATTTACGGAGCCTTTGTAAAAGGCAAAAGTCAATGTTCAGGTTTTGCCCAAAGTTTTACGATTCTTTGTCAAAAAGTTGGAATACCATGTTATTCAATAACAGGAAATACTGATCATAAATATAAGCCTGACGAATATTCTGCAGACCATCAATGGAATGTGATAAAATTAGGAGATGATTGGTCTTATGTTGATATAACTGGAATGGCAGCTAATGGCAGCGATTTCTACTATTATTATTTTGATAGATCAAAAAATGAACTCACGGATTATTATATAAGCGAATTTTTTAACGATATTGAAGATTATATTAGGTAATTTTAAAGGTAAGGTGTAAATGGAACTTTCAGATAAATTTGAATACGATAATTGTAAAAATAAAAGTAAATATCAAATAAAACACGAGCAAATTCCTATCAAATTAAGCGATGATTTAAGAGAAGCTATCTATTATTTGCTTTGGTATGTACCAAATATTAGCTCAGAGCAATCATCTGTCAATGAACTTTTGCTAAACAAACAATACGATGATTATTTATTTTTAGAGCTAATGGAAGCTATGAATTTAAAAGATGAAGACGTATTATTTACAGAACATATAGAATATGAGCAAATTAAGCCTTTTTTGCAAGAAGTATGCACTGAAACTGCAAAGCTAATTTTAACTATATCTAATAACGAAACAAAGGTAATGGCATTACTTAGACATATAAGAAACGCCATAGCTCATGGGAATTTCAATGTAATTGACAATATTTTGCTAGGCTTTGATATCAAAAAATATGATAAAGAGATTGAATATAGGGGATTTTTTAAGATAGATCCCAAAAATTTATTAAAAGCCCTAAAAAGAGTGCAATTTGATTATAATTCACAAGAATTAATCAAACAAGCCTTTAGAAAGTGTGGCTATTTTATTGAGGCTTATAAAAACAAGAACGAAAAAAGTCATGAATTTGAATTATTCGCCAGAAAAAATGACAAAAAATATGCCATTGATATCAAAAATTATGAGTACGATCAAATGATCAAAGAAACTTATATAAACGATTCAATAGCCGAATATGAGGGTTTAATTAAGTCAATTACGCCAATTCTTATAATCCACTCCTCCTATCTAAAGGAAGCTAGTAAAAAAGAATTACTAAAACACGATGTAATAATATTGGATGTAAAAAATATTAAAAAGATGATAGCTGGTAGAGATATGGTAAGTGAAATTCAAAGATATCAAGAGTTTAAATTGACTAAGAAAATCGATTGATAGAATTTGTGGGAGTAAGAATATTTTAAAGTTTAAGACTTTAGGGTATATTACTAAGGTAAAGAATTTTATTGTTTTATATAGTTTTATATAAAGGAGGAAATATGACTGATAAAAATAATAAGGAATCAATTATTGATATATCTGAAGATGAGAAAATAAGCGTTGAAAGACCTAGACGTGAAAATAGAAATCCAAGAAGAGGAGAAAGAGTAGAAAGAAATCGTAAAGAATCAAATTCATTTTTCGAAAAATCTATAAGCGTTCTCCCGGCAGGAACTAACTTATCTTGGGGTTCAATTATTGCAGGAGCAATAGTTTCAGCCGCTTGTTTTGCAACTTTAAGCTTATTGACAGCTGCTTTAGGATTTGGAATCTTTTCACCGACAAATGCAAACCCACTTGCAGGAGTTGGAGTTGGAACTGGAATATGGACTGCGATTACTTTGGTTGTATCATTCTTAGCAGGTGGCTTTATAGCAGGATTTTCTGCTAGATCTACTGGTATGTTACATGGAGCTATTACTTGGGCTCTTTCTCTATTAATTTTAGTAGTCTTTGTAATAAATTCTATTGCACAAGTTTTAGGAATGGCTTCAAATGTGGCAGGTGGCGTCGCAAAAGGTGCAGCAGATGTTGCAGGCTCTGCAGTTACTGCTTCAACAGATGCCCTAAGCCTTGGTCTTGATAAGGCTACAGAAGCAATGGGAGATGTTGATACAAGTAAATTACAAGAAAATGTGGAAAAATATTTAGCAGATACTGAAATACCAGAACTTCAACCAGATTATCTAAACAAACAACTAGAAGAATCAAAAGATGAAATAGGAAAAGCGGCAAAAGAGCTTGCACTAAATCCAGATAATGCTGGCAAAATTGTTTCTGACTTATCAGCATCATTAAAAGATAAAGCTCAAAAAATAGCTGATTCTGCTGATAAAGATGCTATTGCAAATGCAGTATCAAACAATACGCAATTAAATCAAACAGAAGCAGAAGAAGTTACTAATAACATTTATAATGGTTTAGATGAAGCAAACAAACAAGCTCAAAAAGCTCTTGATGATGCATCAGACTCAATAAACAAATTAGCAGTTGAAGCTGACAAAAAAGTTGAAGAAGCAAAAAAAGAAGCTGAGAAAGCTTCAAACAAAATTTCTGCAGGTTCAGTTATTACCTTCCTAGGTCTAATAGCTGCCCTAGCCTTATCAGCATGGGGTGGAAAAATGGGAGAAGATAAAGCCCTTGAATTAGTAAGAAGAAAATAATAAGCAAAAGAAGGCTACGGCCTTCTTTTTTTGGAAATATTTTCGCTTTCTATGATATAATAAAATAATAAAAATCGGGAGGAAGAAAATGAAAGTAGTTTTATTAAATTATACAAAAGATGCAGAAGAAACTATAGCTCAAGCTGGTAAGCTTTGCTATTCGAGGGTTGGTGTAGACGAAATTAGAGAAAAACTAGATGAAAATTCAATAGAAAAATACATAACAATGCTTACTAATATGGGACATTTATCTCCAATTGAGCATGTAAGCTTTACTTTTGCAGTAGAAGGAGTTTCAAGAACACTAACTCATCAATTAGTAAGACATAGACTAGCTTCTTACTCCCAACAATCCCAAAGATATGTAAGATTAGATGATTTTCAATATATAATACCACCATCAATAGAAGAAAATCCGGTGGCGAAAAAATATTTCATAGAAGCAATGGATCAAAGTCAAGAAGCTTATGTAAAAATTGTCGACCAATTATTTAAGAAAAACTATGAGGAATTTTTAAAAGAGGGAATGAGCGAGAAAAAAGCTAAATCATCTGCAGAGAAAAAATCCATAGAAGATGCAAGATACGTATTTCCAAATGCTTGCGAAACAAAGATTGTTTTTACAATGAATGCTAGAAGTCTTTTACACTTTTTCTCCTTAAGATGTTGCAATAGAGCTCAATGGGAAATAAGAGAACTAGCTTTTCAGATGGTAAAAATATGCAAAGAAATCTATCCAAATTTATTCAAAAACGCTGGCCCAAATTGCTTAACAGGTCCTTGTCCTGAAGGCAAGATGACTTGTGGGAAAATCGAAGAAGTTAGAGAGAAATATAGAAGCCTTTAGTTATAATTAATGTAAAATAAAAAATACTCTCTGAAATTTGTAATTTACAATATCAGAGAGTATTTCTATTTTTAAACATATTTATGGTTGTATTTTATTTACATTTAAGATTTTTCTCATTATTAATTTCGCAAAACCATCTGATCCTGGAATATTAGGATGTGTTCTATCTGGGGCTAGATAATTTGCCTTATCTTTGATGAAATTTCTCCAATCCACCAAATGAGCCTTGTCGTTTTTGTCGCAATATTTTTTGATTTCTTCATTTACATAATCCATATAAGATTGAGTGTGAGAAGTATTTACAAAATAAACATCACGACCTTCAGCTATTTCCATAATCTTATCCATATCAGAAACATTGGCAGAACCATTAGATCCTAAAGAAATAACAACAATATCGCCTAATCCTACATTGTTTTTTATGGATTGCAAAACCGCAGGTCCATCAATCATGTCACGACCAACTTTACCATCCAGATAAAAATTTGGTATGAATTTTCTAATATAGGAATCAGCATTTAAAATAACAGAATCTCCAACTGCACTTATTGAGATATTTGTCAAATATTCCTTTTCTTTGTCTGTAAATTCAAAATCATCATAGGCTTTCTCTACAAATTCTTCTTCCTTAACTTTTTCTTGCTTTTCTAAGTCAGCTTTATTGGCCTTTTCTATTTCTTCTTTTTTCTTTTTCTCAGCTTCTAATTTTGCTTTTTCATTTCTTTCTTTGATTTCTTCTTCATTTTGGGTAATTTCTTTTTTTAGATTGGCGATTTCTTCTTTTTTCTTATTGCCTATGGCAAGTGAAATTACATTTAAAATAATTAAAATAATAAATGTAGAAATAAAAAGTCTTATCTTTAGTTTTTTGCCAGAAAATATTTTATAAGTTATTTCTCCAAGAATTATAATTATCAAAAATTGAACAATTATATTTATAAACACATTATCAAAGACATTGGCAAGAAAATATATAAAAAATATCTGAACAACATATTGCCACAAATAAAAATAATAACTTCTATCTCCAACATATAAGAGGAACTTTGTTAAGATATTATAATTATTTTTATCTAATAAAAATCTATCTTCAAATTCATATAAAGCTGTTACAAGTAGGCCGATTATTACAGTATAAACAATAAAAAATAGTCCATATGAACTTATTTTCCTTCCACTAATTATGAAAAACGGAATTAGCATTGCGAAAATCAAGACGCTTATTGCAACAAGAAAGCTTGATTTTTTATTAAAGTAATTTTTCTTGAAATTTTTAGATAATAAAGCAAAAAGTCCACCAAGACCAAAGGCAGAAAATCTTGTGTCAATTCCATAATAAATTCTTGTAATATCCTTCGGAGATTTGCCAAAATGTATAATAGCAGCAAAGCTAAGAATGGTTAATACAAAATAAATTATAATCTTTATTGAATCATTTTTACTTTTTGATAAAAGTTTATTTATTAGATAATAAATTCCGATAAATTGCATATATAGGGAAATGTACCACATGTGCAAAAATATATTAAAATTACCAGATTGATTGAAATAATCATCTCCAGCAAAAATTCTTCTAATATTTTCAAAATTAAAAGCAACAGGAAGTACAGATTTTATACTATCGTCAAATATTTCCCTAGCAAAAATCAAAGCGACAATCATACTTATGGCCATTATAAAATATATTGGCGCCATAATATTTGTAAATTTTCTAAAAAATAATTTAAAACTATAGGATTTCTTTTTCTGACTTCTTTCACTTAAAAATCCAGACAAGAGCAAAAAAATAATTACTGCCAAATATCCTCCTGGCAGCATGTGTGAATATCCATGAAATAAGGATATAGCAAAAAAGGCGATTGCTCTAAGTATTGTAAGCAAATAATATTCTTTTTTTAAAGTTTTTCTTCTTAACATAATCTTAACCTCGACAACAGATATATTATAACACAAAGTGTTAAGATATTATAAAGATTAAGAAAAATTATTTAAGTTCATATCCCATAGTAATAATGGATTTTCTGGCTAATATATCCATGGCATCAACAATATAATCCAAATTTTCAATTCCTTCTACCAAAGATAATTCTGTGCAAGCGATAATTATACGATCGACATCATGATCTTTTATATCAGAAATCATTTTTATAAATTCATCTTTTTTGGTATTATTTGTTTCTTTGATACTATAAATTGTTTCCATTATAAGATCTTTCTCTTCTTCGGATAACTTTATAATATTTATATCAAATTCATCTGCATACTTTTCGTATATTCCTGAATCTATAGTTCCTCTTGTTCCTAGAACTGCTATATTTTTTGCCTTATTTTCCTTACAATATTTAATTGTTTCATAAATCATATTTATAATATTTACATCAGTCATTTTTACAAATTCATCATAAAAATAATGCATAGTGTTGCAAGGAATTGCGATGTTTTTTGCAGATAATTGTTCTAAAGTTTTCAAATCTTCCTTTGCTTTTTCTAAAAGTAGATCTTTTTCTCTACCAGTTAAAATAACGCTAGTTCTATCTGGTATTTGAGGATCAGATAAAATTATTGTAGGAATATGGTCTTGATCCTTATTTGCCTTTGTATATTTAACGATTTTTTCATAAAAGTGCGCTGTACAAAGAGGCCCCATACCTCCTAAAATTCCTAATTTTTCCATAAAATCCTCCTAGTCAAAATATTGCTTTTTACATTATACGCTTATATAATATATAAAGCGATTAAAAGAAATGGAGAAGATAATGAACGAATTTTTACCGATTATACTTGGATCAGACTTAAATACATATTCAATAGCTCGTGAAATTCATGAGGCTTATGGGATAAAATCAACGGTTGCTACATCTATGATTTTAGCTCCTTGCTTGAATTCACAAATAATAGATTTTTATAAAAGAGATAATTTTTCCAAAGATGAGGATATTTTTTGTAAAACCTTAAATGAAATTTACGCAGATAATAAAGATAAGTACAAGGAATTTATTATATTTTCTCCAGATGATAATTTTAGAAATATAGCTATTAGAAATAGAGAAAGACTGGACTTTGAAGTTCATTTACCGTATGCAAATCTTAATAAAATTGATGAATTACTCACGAAAAATTCTTTTTATGAAAAAATAGCCGAGCTTGATCTTGCTCCAAAAACTTTATTAGTTAACAAAGAAAATTATAAGGATCAAGATTATCCAGAAGATGTCTATATCAAGGCAAATAACGATATATTTTATAAAAAAGACAGATTTGATGGTTGGCAAAAAGGCTATCATTCTAAATCAAAGGATCAAACTATAAAAATAATAGAAAAAATTTACCAAAATTCATATGACGATGAAATACTTGTCCAAGAATTCCTAAAAGGAAGCGATGGAACGGAATTTAATGTAGATGGTTATAGGTCAAAAGATACTATTAGTATTGCAAAATGCAAAAATATTCTATTGGATAAGAGAGTGGAGTGGATTGGAAATTATGTTGCAAAAATCGACACAGATGAAGAAATTCTAGTAGATTATGCCAAAAAAATTGTAGAAACTTTAGGAGTTTATGGATTATTTAATATAGATTTCAAAAAGGATATTGAAACAGGAAAATTTTACGCTTTTGAAATAAATCTTCGCCAAGGTCGCAGCCATTATTATGCCACACAAAATGGGGTGAATTTATCAAAAATAGCCATAGAAGATCAAATTTTTGATAATCAACTAGAAATTATAGGGGATAAAGCTTTTTCCTATTACAATTTAAACTTAAAAGAAACTATAGATAACTTAGCTATTAATTTTAGAGATGAATTTACCCAAGAGAAACGCATGGAAAATGCTATAAATCCGCTAATTTACGATAAGGATATGTCTTTTATGAGAAAGATAAAAATCCACAAATACCTTGATAGCTTAAGCAAAGAAACTTTTGCGATAAAAGAAATATAAAAACTCCAGCATTAGCTGGAGTTTTTCAATCTTCTAATAGATTATCATTTTCAAATATCAATGGTTTTGCTGGATATGCTTCGCTTGAAAAATCGTACATTTTCATAAGATAATCAAATAGGTCTTTTTTATTTTCAAATACTATTGACTGATAAGTAGATGTAAAGGCAAGTTTTTCAACAAGCATTAATCTATTATCATCAAGAGTAAATAAAATTCCGGTATGGCCGATGAATAACTCGTTATCATTTTCATCAAGTGAGGAAAATACAAATACAGAAATTATAGAGAATTTATCTGATTTCGTGAAACTTATGCCATTTTCCTTCCAAAAATTATTTATTTTTTCTAAATGGATTTTAGAATCGCCTGTATTATCTGTTTTTATTGCTGAATAGAATTTGTTAAATTTCTCTATTTCAGATCCTTCCAAAGTCGGAACTGGAGGATTTTTAAAAGAAGAATTATCAATTTCTATAGCTGATAAATTTGATTTTTCTTTATTTTTTATTTGAATTTTGTCTGAAACTAAGCCAAAAGTTGTAATTCTACAGTTAACTCCTGCAAATTCCGGATATTTGTTAAATAAACTATCCTGCATTTTATCTACATCATATTCTGGTATTTGATTAGCTTTTCGATAATTTTTGTTAGCTAACAAAGTCTTATCGATATTGGAATTAAAAAAATCCACTTGTTTGAAAAATCTCTCTATGTTGTTTTTGCTAAGAGAACTTTTTTCCATTAAATCTTTTACATCTTTTTTTGATTTTTCATCTGTAAGATTTGAATAAATATATTTATAGCCATCGTTTTTTGGGATTTTTTGGTCTTTACAAGAAGATAAGCTAACAAGAGTGAGTAAAACAAATAATAATTATTTCATAAAACTCCTTTAATAAAATCTAAGAGACCCTGAGGTCTCTTTCTTAAAATATTTCTTTTTCTGTGATAATATAGTCTAATTTTTGGTCGAACTCATCAGTATCAATTTCTTCTACCTCAAAATCACTTGCAAATAAGCCTACAGATGTGGTTTGATTTTCATCTAAAAATCTATCATAATAACCTCCACCATATCCAAGACGATTTTTACTTCTATCAAAGCCAAGACCAGGAACAACTGTTAGGTCGGGATTTTCTATAAATACCTTTCTATAAGATGTTGGAATTTTAAATTCTCCCTTAACAAGATCTTTTGTGTCATAAATTCTTACTGCTTTCATCTCTCTTTTGTAAGGATCACTTATAAAAGGAACGTAAACATCCTTACCAAATTCAAGAGATTTTTTGATTATTTCATAGGTTTCAACCTCATCATTAACCGACACATAGATGAAAATTGTTTGGGCATCGGCAAAGAGAGAAGAATTTAGGAAGCTAGAATATATGGTGTAGTCAATCATTTTTTTCCTAATTGGATCCATATTATATCTTATATCTCTAAATTTTTTTCTTAAAAATCTTTTGTTGCTTTTTTCATTCATATTTTTTCTTTCCTTATTTGTATCTTGTAAAGACTTTTCTACAATTTTTTTTAAGGAAGTGTTATCTTCTTTAAATTTTGCAATTTCTTCTTTTGATTCGATAGCGTAATTTTTTCTTATAGCATCAATTAATTCAGCTCCCAAAATCAATACGTTTGAAACTATGGTTAGCCAAATAAAAAGTGCCAAAATTCCTGCCAAAGCTCCATAAACAACAGACTGTTTTGAAAAATTCGTTATAAAAAATGAATATATAAAAGTTGCTATATATATTGTAATTGTGGCAAATAAACCTCCACGAAAAGCGTCTTTATAATCAACCCTATCATCCTTATTATTTGGTGCATATCTATAAAAAAACCCAAAAGCTAAGGAAATTATTAAAATTGGTGCAAGAGTTAAAATAATTCTATACAATGGAGAAGTTAAAGTTGATATAATGTTATCAAAAAATCCTCCAAAGGCTTTATCAGAAAATCTAGTTAATATATTGTATCTGATAAAACTAAGAATATTAGGTCCATATATTTGTGAAACCAAGATGAATATTACAAAAATTATAAATACAAGTGTGTATAAAACTGAAATCAATCTTTTTTTGATTGCTCTTTTTTCAACTTCTAAACCGTAAGCTTTGTTAATTGCAGTAATTAGATAGTCTATCCCCTTAGTTGCTGACCAAAGAGCAAATAAAACTGTAATGATATTTACAGAAGCAGATGATGAATTTATAAAAGTAGTATCTATCACTCTTATAGCAAGCTCTCTAGCATTTTCAGGTAAAAAATCTATTAGAGAATAGATAGCCTCAACATTGTCCTTCAACAGTCTTGATACAACATTTACAAGCACCATCAATAGGGGGATAGATGCTTGTAAAAGGAAAAATGAGAGAGCTGCAGAGTTTGTACTTATATTGTGTGTTTTAAATCTGTATATTAAATTTTCTAAAGTTTTCCTGATTTTTATTTTTGTTTCTAAATTCATTATTTCAGATGTCCATCGAACCATTTCTTAATCTCTTTTAATCTTTTTAACCTAGCGTGAGGTTTTCCAGATCTGGATAATTCGTGATTTTCTCCATGGAAAACAAACATTTTGCTTTCAACTCCATTAAGTTTAATCTTGCTATACATTTGCAAACCTTGTTCTAGTGGGCAACGATAATCACAATCTGAATGGATAAATAGGGTAGGTGTTTTAACTTTGTCTGCATATTTTATAGGAGATTGATCCCAAATATTATCAAAACTATTCCAAATATCGCCATTTGTTTGATCACTTGCAAAATAATAGCCAATATCGCTAACTCCATAAAAGCTAGTCCAATTTGAAATTGATCTTTGAGAGCAAGCTGCCTTAAATCTATCGGTGTGACCGATTATCCAATTTGTCATAAAACCACCATAAGATCCACCATAAACTCCCATATTATTTGCATCAATTTGTGGGAATTTTTCAATAGCCAAATCAGTAAAGTGCATCAAATCATCGTAGTCTATATCTCCGTATTTGCCGCGGATATCTGAAAATTTAACTCCATTGCCACTTGAACCGTGTGGATTAGTATAAATTATAATATAGCCATCATTTGCAAAAACTTGGTGTTCGTGATGAAAAATATCAGAAAATTCTGTTTTTGGTCCTCCATGGATACTTAGAATAGTAGGATATTTTTTATTTTCATCAAAATCTGTCGGCAAAAGTACAAATCCTTTTAGGATATCTCCGTTGGATTCAAATTCAAAAGTCTTAATAGAAGAAACATTGCTTTGAACTTTATTTGCTATTAATATTTTTTCTTCCTTATTTTTCTTTAGCTCGGCCATTGTGTTTTTGCCCATAGAAAAATAATAAATATCTTCATCTTTTATGGCAAAATCTTCAACTTCATCATCTATTTCCAAAAATAAATTGCCGTTAATATCGATAGAATAAAGCTTGGTGGATTCTTTTTCTGTAGTTATAAAGTATAATTTATCATTTGCTTTAGCAAATGTTTTGCCCTCTCCGTACCTTGCATCAGTACCCAAAGAATTGCCAAAGTCCATATCAAAATCATCATCGCTTATTTTTTTGTAATTTCCATCAAAATCGCAAGAATATATAAAGGCATCTTCGTTTACACCGCCTTTTTCCATATTTGTCGCCACAAAAATTATCTTATCATCCAAAAATTCTGCCCTATAATATGAAAACTCGTTTTTTATCAAAGTTTTTTCTTCTTTTGAGTTGATATCTAACAAAATAAGATCTTCTTTAAGACCCATCACTTTATTTTCGTCGTAATTTGTTTTGCTGAAAATAGCCTTGGTAAAATCATCATTTAAGCTAAATAAGTTTATTTCCTTATCAAAATTTGAATCGATTATTTTACTTAATTGATCTTTTTTGCTGTCGTAAAAATAGTAGGCAGAAGGTCTATAATCTAAATATCCTTCTCCATTAGCGTAAAATGGCAAAGTATCAAGTTTTTTAAAATACTTATTTTTTTCATCTTTTGCTTTTTCTTTTTTGCTTTTTTTATCACTTGCTTTTATCAGAAATAAGTCGTCTTTTAACCATTTGATACTTGCTACATCTTTTTTTATAGAAAATATTTCTCTACCAATTCCATGGTCAGTAACTTTTTTAAAGCTATCTTTTTCGTCATTTGACTTTGCCTTATAAATTAAATTACTATCTTTGTCGAAAGTATATATCGAAGAATTACCATCATCCGTGATTGGATAAGTTTCACCTGTTTTTGTAAGGTAAATCCAAATATTGGAATCATACTTGTTTTTTTCAAAATTGCCCTTAACTCTTGTATAGACTAATTTGCTTTTATCATCAGATATATCTAAATTTGAAAAAAATTCATAGGATAAAATATCTTTAATTTTAGTTTTTCTCATTTTTCCCCCAAATCAATTAATTAATTTGCTAATTTATATAGTTAATTATACGATAAAATTTACTTTTAGAGAAATTATTGTGTTTATAATTAATCAGATAGGGGTAAATAATTAAAAAGTAAAGGAGAGTAGTTATGAAAATAGATTTAAGAGGAAAAAATTTAAACATAACTGATGACATTTCTGAAGAAGTTGAAAAAAAGTTTTCTAGACTTGATAAATACTTCAAAGAAGAACAAGAATTGGATGTTAAGTTATCTAAAGAGGGAAATGAGTTTGTTGCTGAAACCACAGCAATGCTAGGAGGTGGAACAATCCTACGTGCAGAAGCAAGTGATGAAACTATTTATAATGCAATAGATAGAGTTATGGATGCGCTTGTTAAACAAGTTAATAAATATAAAACTAGATTAAGAAAAGATAGACATCAAGCCTCAATTAGGTTTGATAGCTTTGATGATAATATAGATGATAGCTCAGAAGAAAAAGAATTAACAATCAAAAGAGATAAAACAATCTCAGTTAAGCCTATGAATACCGAAGAAGCAATTTTGCAAATGGAACTTGTAGATCATGATTTCTTTGTATATTTAGACGATATTGACGGTGACGTTAATGTAGTTTATAAAAGAAAAAAAGGAGATTATGGAAGAATAAGAGCAAGAAAATAGAAAAAGAGCATTTATGCTCTTTTTTTGTTGAAAAAAGCCAATAAATAAGGTACTATCATCTTTAAGTAATCATTATTTGATAAGAATTTAAACGCAGAGTCTTATTGACTAGAATATTCTGCGTTTTTTCTATGAAATATTTAAATCACAAGTATAATCATTATATTAGTTTACAAATAATCTATTATCCTTTATTATATTAATGGAAAAGCTTGATTATTTTGTAAATCGAGAGAATTGGAAGGTGAAAAATTTGGCAATATTTAAGCTATTTAAATCATTTAGTGAAAAAGAAATTGAAAATAACCAAAAAGCTGTAGATCAAATTCTTGCTCTAGATGAAAAAATGCAACAATTAACTGATAGCCAGTTAAGAAATAAGACAGAAGAATTCAAAGAAAGATACAAAAATGGTGAATCTTTGGATGACTTACTACCTGAAGCTTTTGCTGTAGTTCGTGAGGCAAGTGATAGAGTTTTGGGTATGAAACATTATCCAGTGCAATTACTTGGTGGCATTGTTCTACATAACGGTCAAATTGCTGAGATGAAAACAGGTGAAGGTAAAACTCTTGTTGAAACTTGTCCAGCTTACCTAAATGCACTTACAGGTAAGGGCGTTCATATAGTAACTGTAAACGACTATCTAGCTAAGCGTGACCAAGAGTGGATGGGTAAAATTTATACATTTTTGGGAATGTCTGTTGGATGTATTGTCTATGGTCTTACAAATAGTGAAAGACAACAAAACTACAACGCAGATATTACCTATGGTACAAATAACCAATTTGGTTTTGATTACCTAAGAGATAACATGGTAATTTACAAGGAAGATATGGTTCAACGTGGACTAAATTATGCTATAGTCGATGAGGTTGACTCAATACTTATAGATGAGGCTCGTACTCCTCTTATAATTTCTGGTCAAGGAGATGAATCTACAGATACTTATATTAAGGCAAACGAGTTTATCTTAACTCTTGAAGGTAGAATATTAGATCCAAACGAAGATGCAGATATAGATCCTTTTGATAGAGAATTTAAGGTTGAGGATGTAGATTTCCTTGTTGATGAAAAGAGAAAGACATCTAACCTTACAGAAAAAGGTACTGCAAAAGCAGAAAAATTCTTTGGTATAGAAAACTTATCTGATAGCGAAAACTTGGAATTATCTCACTATATTAACAATGCCCTAAAAGCAAATACAACTATGCATAGAGATATTGATTATGTTGTTAACAAAGGCCAAGTAGAGATAGTCGATGAGTTTACAGGTCGTATTATGCAAGGTAGAAGATTCTCCGATGGACTTCACCAAGCTATAGAAGCTAAAGAAGGCGTTGAAGTAAAAGCAGAAAGTAAAACACTTGCAACAATTACTTTCCAAAACTACTTTAGAATGTATGACAAATTATCAGGCATGACTGGTACTGCAAAAACAGAAGAAGAGGAATTTGACGAAATTTACAACCTAGACGTTGTTGAAATTCCAACAAATAGACCAATTGCAAGAAAAGATGATGTAGACCATGTTTATATAAACGAAAATGGAAAGTATAAGGCAATAATTGATGAAATCAATAGAGTTCATCCAACAGGCCAACCAATCCTAATAGGTACAATTTCTATCGAAGCAAGTGAAAGATTATCAGCAGCTCTAAAGAAAGCTGGAATCAAGCACACAGTACTAAATGCCAAAAACCACGAAAGAGAAGCTGCAATTGTAGCAGAAGCAGGAAGACTTGGAGCTGTAACAATTGCAACCAACATGGCAGGTCGTGGTACAGATATTATGCTTGGTGGTAATGTCGATGATATGGCCATGCAAAAATTAAAGAGAGATGGAATGAGCGAAGAACTTCTTGAGCAAGTTGATAGCTTTGCAGAAACAAATGACCAAGCAGTTCTTGAAGCACGTAAAAAATATAGACACGAAAAAGATTTAATCAGACCAAGAGTAAGAGAAGAAGCAGAGCTTGTTAAAAAAGCAGGTGGCCTTTATATAATTGGTTCAGAACGTCACGAATCAAGACGTATAGATAACCAGTTAAGAGGACGTTCTGGAAGACAAGGTGACCCTGGACAATCAAGATTTTTCATCTCATTAGAAGATGATCTAATTAGATTAAACGGTGGAGAACAAGTTGCAAAATTCATATCAAATGCCAATTTTGATGAAGATGAGCCAATCGTTTCAAGAATGGTAACAAGATCAATAGAAAAAGCCCAAACAAGAGTTGAGGCTAATAACTTTGCAACACGTAAAAGAGTCCTACAATACGATGATGTTATGAATAAACAAAGAACAATTATTTATAACGAACGTAAGGATGTACTTTATGGACACGATATGAAAGAAGTTATTATTTCAATGATAAAAGAAGTAATAGAAGGTTCAGTATATTCTTTCACCAATCCTGAAGTAAAACCAGAAAATTGGGAAATGGTTGCCTTATTAAATCACCTAAACAGCCTTGGAATTCCAGTTACTCAACTACATTTTGAAAATATAAATGATTACACACAACAAGAATTGATTGATTATATATATCAAGCTACTCTAGCCAAATATGAGGATAAGGAAGCTCAATTTGGTTCTGAAAATATGAGAGAAGTTGAGCGTGTAATTATGCTTCGTGTAATCGACCAAAAATGGATGGATCATATCGATGCTATGGATCAAATGAGAAAAGAAATAGGCGTTCGTGCAATGGGTAATGACGATCCAGTTCGTGCATACACCAATGAAGGTTTTGATATGTATGAAGAAATGACAAGATCAATCCAAGAAGATACCGTTAGATACATGATGAATGTTGAAATCAGACAAAACATCCAAAGAAAGCAAATTTTAAGACCAGATAAAGAACTTCAACCAGCTGACGATGGAAGTGACGATATAAGTGTGCTATCAGCTGATGAATTAAAAGAAAATGAACAATACAACAATTTAAATAGGGCAGAACGTAGAAGACTTGAACGTGAAGCTAGAAAAAATAATGTAAAGAGATAAAAATGACCGAAATTTACGAACTTAGAGAAAAAATTGAAGAATTATCTAAGGCAATTAAATTAATAGGAGATTCTCTTTGACCCTATAAAATTGGAAGCTGATATAGCAAGACTTGAAAAAGAAACTTACAAAACAGATTTTTGGGATGATAGTCAGAAAGCTCAAAAAACTATGTCTATCTTAGCTGAAAAAAAAGATGAATTTGAAGAATATAATTTCATTAAAAAAAGTCTTGATGATGATGTTGACTTACTCGATTTAGTTGAAATGAGCGAAAATAGGGAGAGTAAAACTTTAGAGGAAATCGAAGATAATTTACTAGCCTTGTCAAAAGAAATCAAAACCATGAAGTTAAAAATCCAACTTAATGGTGAATATGACAAGAACAACGCTTATATGTCGATAAATGCTGGAGCAGGTGGGCTTGAAGCTACAGATTGGGTTAGTATGCTACTTAGGATGTACACCAGATATTTTGAAAGACACGGTTTTAAATATACCATAACAGAATTTAACAACGAAGAAGCTGGTGGAATCAAATCTGTAACCTTATATGTAAGTGGTCCTTTTGCTTATGGTTATCTTAATGGAGAAAAAGGCGTTCATAGATTAGTTCGTATTTCTCCTTTTGATAGCAACGCCAGACGTCACACATCTTTTGCTTCGGTTGATATTTATCCAGAATTAGATGATATTTCAGATATTGATATAGATCCAAACGATCTAAGGATTGATACCTATAGAGCAAGTGGAGCTGGTGGCCAGCATGTTAATAAAACTGATTCTGCAGTTAGAATTACCCATTTGCCTACAGGAGTTGTCGTAAGTAGTCAAGCAGAACGAAGCCAAGTTCAAAATAAAGAAACTGCTATGAGACAACTTTATGCAAAGCTTATACAAATTGCCAAAGAAGAGCAAAGAGAAAAAATATCCGATATTAAAGGCAAATACACTCAAATTGCCTGGGGAAGCCAGATAAGATCCTATGTTTTCCAACCCTATACACTAGTAAAAGATCATAGAACAAATTATGAAGTGGGAAATGTTGAAAGTGTCATGGATGGCGATATACAAGGCTTTATTGATGCTTATTTAGCTCTTAATACTAATGATAATTAATGGGAGGATAAGATCCTCCTTTTTTATAGGAGAAAAAATGACTGACAAAAAAATTATATTAACTGGAGATAGACCAACAGGAAGACTTCACTTAGGTCATTATGTTGGTAGCTTAAAAAATAGAGTATTGATGCAAGAAGCAGGCGATTATGATCAAATGTATATAATGATTGCAGATAGCCAAGCTTTGACAGACAATTTTGACAATCCAGGAAAAATTAGAGAAAATCTTATCGAAGTTGCCCTAGATTATTTATCTGTTGGCATAGATCCTAACAAAGTTACAATATTTGTTCAATCACAAATTGAAGAACTAACTGAACTTACATTTTATTTTCTAAATCTTGTTACACTTTCAAGACTTGAAAGAAATCCAACCGTAAAATCTGAAATCAAGTTAAGAGGCTTTGAAACTAGTCTTCCAGCAGGATTTTTGATTTATCCGGTAAGCCAAGCTGCTGATATTTTGCTATTTGATGCAAATATTATTCCTGTTGGAGTTGACCAAGAACCAATGCTTGAGCAAGCTAGGGAAATAGCCAGATCTTTTAATAGTATTTATGGTGAAATTTTCAAAGAACCAAAGGCAGTATTGCCAGAAAATGAAACTGCAAGAAGAATGCCAGGGATAGATGGCAATGCAAAAATGAGTAAGTCATTGGGCAATGCTATATATCTAGCCGATGATAAAAAAACTCTAAAGAAAAAAGTTATGAGTATGTTTACAGATCCAGAGCACATAAACATAGATGATCCAGGAAAAGTTGAGGGAAATGTAGTATTTACTTATCTTGATGTATTTTCTAACGATAGTCATTTCCAAAAATATTTGCCAGAATACAAAAACCTTGAAGAGCTTAAAGCTCACTACAGAAAAGGTGGGCTTGGGGATGTAAAAGTTAAAAAATTCCTCATTAAAGTCTTAGAAGAAGAATTAGAGCCAATTAGACAAAGAAGAGCTGACTATGAAGCAAATATTGATCAAGTAGTAGATATACTTCAAAAAGGAAGCGAAAAGGCAAGAAAAGTTGGTAGACAAAAAGTAAACCAAGTCAAAAAAGCTATGGGAATTGATTATTTTTCTGATGATAAATTCTTACAAGAAATGAAAAATAAATATAATAAATAAATCCATAAGTCATAAGTGATAAACTTATGGCTTTTTTATTAAAAATTTCTTGTATAATAAAAATTTTATTGTATAATTAAAAACAAAACTTCTATCTCGCTTTAAAGCGTGATATAGTTTTTTAAATTTATTTTATTAGGAGTTAATTATGGACAAAAAATTTAGTTCAAAAGTTGGTTTTGTCCTTACTGCTGTTGGTTCGGCCGTCGGGATGGCAAATATATGGGGTTTCCCGTATAAGTTACAAGATGGTGGTCTTATATTTTTAATATTTTATATATTTTTTGTAGGTCTATTTTCTTATGTAGGTTTGACAAGCGAGTTTGCAGTTGGCAGATTAAGTCAAGCTGGTACTTTGGGTGCTTATCAGTACTCATTTAACTCTACCAATAAAAACAAAACAATATCAAAATTAATTGGATTTATTCCATTAATTGGTATTTTTCTAATAGCTATTGGATACTCTGTAATAGTTGCATATGTTTTTAAGGCCTTGATCGACTCAATTACAGGTGAAATAATGACTACTGATGTAAGTTCATGGTTTGCAAGTTTTGCTAATACAGAACGCTCAGTAATCCCTTTTCATATAATTATTATTATTGCTGCAATATTAACTTGTATTGGTGGAGCATCTACAATGGAAAAATCAAATAAAGTTATGATGCCGGCATTTTTTGTACTATTTTTATTATTAGGAATTAGGATTTTAATGTTACCAGGAGCCATTGATGGTTATAAATATATGCTAAGATTTGATACATCAAAGTTTAATCTAAATACCATTGCAGCTGCAATGGGACAAGCATTCTTCTCACTTTCCTTGACAGGATCAGCCATGGTAACTGTTGGATCTTATATTAAAAAAGATATAGATATAGTTGATTCATCAAAGCAAACAGGTCTATACGACACAATTGCAGCTTTGCTTGCATCTTGCGTAATGATTCCAGCTTTAAGCGTATTTAATATGCAACAAGTTGGAGGACCTAGTTTATTATTTATATCCTTGCCAACTATTTTACAAAATATAAAATTTGGTAGATTATTTTCTATATTTTTATATTTAGCAGTTATATTTGCAGGAATTTCATCATTACAAAATATGTTTGAGCCAGTTGTGGCTTCACTATTGTCTAGATACAAGAAATTAAGCAGAAACTTCATGCTAATTTTGGTAGGAATTTTGACCTTTGCATTTTCTGTAAATATGGAAACAATTGATAAAGTAGGTCATTATATGGATATAGTTTCTATTTATATTATTCCAATTGGCGCATCAATTGGTGCAGTAACTTGGTTTTATATACTAAAAAAAGATTTGTTATTAGGTGAAGTTAATTTATCAGCAAAGAAAAAACAAACAAGCAAATGGTATAATATAGGTAGATTTGTTTACGTACCTATAGCTGTAATTCTTACACTATTAGCCTTGATATTTAAAATATCATTCTAAAAAGGAGATTTAATTGATAAAATACTTACTTTGGGATATAGATGCCACTTTGCTAAACTTCAAAAAAGCCGAATATTTTGCCATGAGAGATGGCTTTGAGAAATTTCAACTTCCCATAGATGAAAGTCAGATCAAAAATTATAATTTGATCAATGATAAATATTGGAAAAGACTAGAAAGAGGAGAAATTACAAGAGAGATGGTTCTTCATGATAGATTTCGTGAGTTTTTTGATGGACTTAATATAGCATATACCGACGAACTTATCTATGATTTCAATAAATTTTATCAAGTAGAACTTGGAAATAACATATTTTTCAATGACAATGCCAAAGAAACCCTAAAGACTTTAGAAAAAACATACAAGCAATACGCTATTACAAACGGTAGCATTGTAGCACAAAAAAGAAAGCTCAAAAAATCTGGACTTGATAAAATCTTTGACGGTGTTTTCATATCAGAAGAAATTGGCATAGATAAACCAAACAAGGAGTTTTTTGATATAGTTTTTGAAAATATTGGTTCAACAGACACAAGAGAATATTTATTAGTAGGAGATTCTTTAACATCAGATATCTTAGGAGCAAACAACGCTGGAATAAAAAATATTTGGTATAATCCAGAAAATGCTGATAATAAGGCAAATGTAAAAGTTGATTACACAATAAATAATCTAAAAGAAGTCATCGAAATACTAGAAAATATATAATAAATCAATACTGATAGTATTAATTATTCAATTTATGTTTTCATGATTAAATATAAATATCTCTGGGTAAAAATATAAAAAGTTAACAAGGAGGTAATTATGAGAATAAAAAAAATAATATTTTCTTTACTAGCAGTTTTAGCATTTTCAAGTGTATGTTATGCAGGTAAAAGTGCTGATGTTGATTTTAAAGATGCAAAGATTAAGACTTGGTACAATAGTTTAAGCCAAGAAGAAAAAACTTCAAAGAAAATAGTTATAGAAGAATTAACAAACTTGGATAATAAAAGAAGTGAATGGTTAGTATGGTATAATTCTTTATCTGATCAAGGAAAGCTAGCAGTTGATTTTGATGGTTATAGATCAGCGATTGATTCTATTATAAAAAATAACAAAATAGCTTATATTCAAAGACTAGAAGAGGCCATAGATAAAAACCAAGAGCAAACAAAAATAGCAAAAGATTTGCTAGCAAATTATCCGAAAACTGTAAGTAAGGTTAAAGACAAACTTGAAAAAATAATCGACCACTCTTCAAAATTAGTAAAAGAAGCTGAAGAACTTTTAATGGAACTTGAAAAATAAAGAAATTTAAAATTAGGGAAAATATTCTCTAATTTAAAACCCCAGAACTAATAAGATCTGGGGTTAATTTTATATTAAGCTTCTACTGAATTTTCCCAAAGACCGTGGATATTGCAATAGCTTAGTGCATAAACTTCTCCACTTTTTTCTGTCTTAATTTCAACATCAACCATTGGTTTAGAAAAAATTTCTTCTTCGCCATGAGCGCTAAAGTTATAAGAACCAACTTCGATTGGGAATTTAGAACCTTCTGGCTTAAAGAAAACTTTGATCCAAGCAATGTGGTGTTCTAAGGTGTTTGGATGTTCAATTTCTTCGCCAACTTGAGCTTTGATTTTTAGTAAGCCATCAGCTTTTTCTACGTGTAGAACAGGTACGTGTTTTTCAGCTTTCCAATCAGCAGTTTGAATAGTTTCAGTTAATTTCATATTTGCCTCCAATATATTTAATTCTTAACATTATTTATATACCCAAGCTTTTTTCTTTGAAACAAGAGTAAGCAAAAGATTACCATAGAGAATTTTAATTTTCGTTTAACTTTGCTTTCTTCTCCTTTGGATTGTTCTTTTTTATTGATGTTCCAAAGGCTAAGCCAATTAGTATTCCTTCTGCTAAGGCTAAGCCTAAGTCACTAGAAAAAAAGATAAAAGAAATTGCTATTGCTAAACACAAACCTTCAAATATATAGGAATTATTTATAGAAAGAATCTCCCTATTCTTTTTAACATTGGCAAAAAATATTACAAAAGATAAGCCTGCGATTATCCAAGGCAAAGCAGCATTTAAAAAGTTAGTCATAACTTTCTCCTTCCTTATGTTAAAAAATTACCCGAAAAATAGTTTACTTTTGTAAAGATTAGGTAAAAAAATCTTCCTAGATTATAAAATCTAAGAAGATTAAAAATTTATTTTTCTGCTTTATTTTTTGCTAATTGATATAGGGTTTTGACTTGAACACCTGTTGCACCCTCTTGATATGGGCCTTGAGCTTTTGAAAGATAGGCAGTTCCTGCTATATCAAGATGTACCCAAGGATAATCTTCAATAAATGCTCCTACAAACTGACCAGCGGTAATTGATCCAGCAAGTCTTCCACCAGAATTTTTGATATCAGCAACTTCTGAATTATTATATTTTCTTAGGAAATTATCATTTGGAAGTTGCCAAATTTTCTCATCAGTTTCTTTTGCAGCTTTTAGAACTTGATCCATGGCTTGTTGGTTATTTGTAATTGCTCCAGTATAAGTTTCTCCAAGGGCAACTAAAACTGCACCAGTTAGGGTTGCAAGATCTATAATCATTTGTGGTTTATATTCTGTAACTCCATAATTTACAGCATCTGCAAGAGTAATTCTTCCTTCGGCATCGGTATTGTCAACTTCAATAGTCATTTTATTACGAGCTTTTATAACATCACCAGGTTTGTAAGCTCTACCAGAAATACTATTTTCGCAAGCTGCAACAATTCCAACTACATTTACTTTTAAATTATTAGAAGCGATAGCTTTTAAAGCTCCAATTACTGTTGCCGATCCTCCCATGTCGGAATTCATCTCTTTCATACCATCTGAAGATTTTATTGAATATCCACCTGAATCGTAAGTTAGGCCCTTGCCTACAAAAACAAGAGGCTTTTGATCATCATTAGCCTTTAAATATTCCATTACGATAAATCTTGGCTTATTATCAGAACCTTTTGCAACTTGTAAAAAGGCTGTTAGACCCATTTCACGAATTTGATCTTCTTCGTAAATTTTTACATCAACACCGTATTTAGAAAGTTCTTCTTTAGCTTTATTAGCTAGAGTTTCAGGATAAATATCATTTGATCTTAAATTTACTAAATCACGAGCAAAACTTTGTGCATCTATAACTTTTACTAGTTCTTCCATATTTTTTTCATAGGAATTAAATGAAGCTGGCAAGTTTATATTTTCTATATTGTATTTAGTTTTTTCACTTTTATAATAGTCAAAATTATAGCCTGCAAGAATTAAAGAATTTACAATATTATAAATATAATCTTCCTTATCAAGTCCGAGTTGATTGTCATCAAAAGAAATTTCTGTAATTTCTTTATTTAGGAAAAATCTTCCTAATTTATAAACTGCTTCTTTAAAAATTTCTCTCTCAAAGTTTTCTTTTTCGCCAAGACCTAAATAAATAAGATTATCATTCAAATCTGGAAAAATTTCTCCAATAGATCCGTCAAAAAATTCATTTGAAAAATCGTCTTTAAAAGTAAATCTTACGAGATTTTTTTTAGAATCATTAAAATTAATTTTCATACAAACTCCTTTTTATTTGATAATATAACTATATGCCAAAATTAGTTAATAGTAAAATTTTAAAAATAAATAGAAAAATTTCCCATTATAAAGTATGATTATAACAAAGAAATACACGAAAATTGCGTTTGTTAGCTTTTAGTGGTATACTAAAAAATATGAAATCGGAGGTGTCTTTATGGAAAACTTTTTAGCAGTTGTTTTGATGCTTGCTTCACTTATTATAATAATAGCTGTAACATTGCAAGATCCAAAAACTGATGGTTTGGGAACACTAGCTGGCCAAGAAACTAACGTTTTTGGTAGAAGTGCTCACAAAACAAAAAATGAAATGCTTGATAAAGTTGTAATTGTTGGAGGAGTATTGCTATTTTTAGCAAGTATAATCTTTTTAGCAGTTATGTAGGGGCTAGGGATAGGAAATCTATCTAGCCTCTTTTTTATTAGGAATAAGAAAAGAGTTAAAAATGAATTTAAAAGATCTAATATTAGATATAGTTTATGATAAGGATTATTCTCCGCTTACCATAAATGAAATGGTGAAATTTTTAAAAGCTGATAAGTACATGAAAGATGTAATTATCGATGCTATTAAATCTTTGGAAAAAGATAACAAAATACGAATAAGCCATAAGGGAAAAATTTTAGCCTTAACTGAAGATGAAAAATCACTTTTTGGTAGGATCGAACTTGCTCAAGGCTCTTATGGATTTTTCATTTCTGACAATGAAAAAATGAAAGATGTCTTTATATCAAAAGAAAATCTAAAGCAAGCTTTCCAAGGCGATCGAGTTAAGATAGAAATAATTAAAGAAGCAGAAAATGGGAGAAATGCCGAGGGCAGAGTTGTCGATATAATTGAGCATAATAAGTCTAAAATCATAGGCACTTATGAACAATCAAAGAATTTTGGCTTTGTTATTTGCGATAATAAATCAATTGGCAATGATATTTATATAGCCAAAAAATATTCCGAAAATGCTAAAAACAAAGACAAGGTTATAGTTGAGATTATAAATATACCAAAAAAAGGCAATCCCGAAGGTAGAATAGTTGAGATAATTGGCCACAAAAACGATAAAAATGTCGACATCTATACAATTATTGCGAAACACGACATACCCTACCAATTTTCTAAAGAAACAAAAAAAGAAGTTTTGTTTATCGATGAAAAGCTTCAAGAAAGTGACTATATAGGAAGAGTTGACTTTAGAGATTTATTTACAGTAACCATTGATGGAAGAGATTCAAAAGATTTTGATGATGCTATCTCCATAGAAAAAAATGGTGAAGATTACGATCTTTATGTCCATATAGCCGATGTGGCAAATTATGTAAAAAGATCAACCGCTATTGATAATGACGCTTATGATAGAGGAAATTCAACCTATTTATATAACATAGTTGTTCCTATGCTGCCAAAAGAATTATCAAATGGAATCTGTTCGCTAAATCCAAATTCTGATAGACTAAGCATAAGCTTAAAAATGACTATTAATAATAAAGGCAAAGTAATTGCCAATGAATTTTACCAAGCAGTTATAAATTCCAATTACAGGCTAGTTTATGACGATGTAAATGATTTTTTAGATGATAAAAACGAAAGCATTTACACCGATGAAATTCTTAAAGAAAAATTATTGCTTTTTGATGAACTTTATAAAATTTTAAGAGCAAAAAGAGATGAAAGAGGAGCAATTGACTTTAATTTTACCGAAAGTCAGATAGATGTATCAGATGATGGCAAAGTCTTAAATATTGAAGTTTTGGAACGTGGAAGCGGCAACAAAATGATAGAGGAATTTATGCTTGCTGCAAACGAAACTGTTGCAACATTATTTGCCTACATGGATTTTCCGTTTATCTATAGAATACATGAAAAACCGAAGGCAGAAAAGATAGAAAAATTTAAAAAATTTCTCAACACCATGGGCTATAATATCAGAGGAAATGATCTTTATCCCAAAGATTTTCAAAAAATCCTAAAAGAAGTAGAAGGTGAAGATAAGGAAAAAATTATAAATCTTCTAATGCTTAGAACCATGCAAAAAGCAAGATATTCCAAAGATTGTAAAGAGCATTTTGGACTATCGACAAAGTTTTACACACATTTTACAAGCCCAATTCGTAGATATCCAGATTTGATAGTTCATAGACTTTTAAAAGCTTACATTGAGAATAAACTAGGTAAATTTAACAGGGTAAGCTTAGAAAATTCTTTAGAAAAATCTAGCGAGCATTTATCAATTACAGAACGACGCAGCGAGGATTGTGAGCGTGAAGTAGAAGATTTGATGAAATGTAAATACATGAGAAGATTTATAGGCTGTGAGTTTTACGGAGAAATCAGTTCTGTTACTGATTTTGGAATTTATATAGAGCTAGAAAACACAGTTGAAGGCTTATTTATGTATAAATTTTCAAAAAATCACTATGAATTTATTGAAGAAAAACTACAAGCCTATGATACGACAAACAAAAAATATTATAATTTGGGCGATAGAGTTAAAGTCAGAGTAAAAAAAATAGATATAATGAAAAAGAATATAGATTTTGAATTATTGGAGGAAGATGAAACAGTTAGCCAACAACAAGAAAGCCTTTCATGAATATTTTATAGAAAAAAAATACGAGGCAGGAATTGAACTAATAGGTCAAGAAGTCAAAAGTATCAAGCAAGGTAAGGTTAGCATCAAAGAATCTTATATAGGCGATAGAAATGGGCAAATGTATATTTACGGAATGCATGTAAGTCCATTTAAAGAAGCTTATGATAAAAATGTCGATCCTTTAAGAACAAGGAAATTATTACTTCACAAAAAAGAAATTAATAGCTTGATAGGCAAAAAAACTCAAGATGGATACACAATAGTCCCTCTTAGTGTTTACGAAAATAAGGGTTTGATAAAAATTGAAATAGCCCTAGCCAAGGGTAAAAAATTATACGACAAACGTGAAGCCATTAAGAGAAAAGATGCTAAGAGAAGGATAGATAGAGCTCTAAAAAATTATTAAAAAATTTATCTTATATGATAATATCTATAAAAAATGGGTAAATAAAATATAGATACTGAATATAAGGAGATGTTTATATGAAAATAAAAAACGTAACTATAGCAGGTGGCGGAGTATTAGGAGCTCAAATAGCTTATGCAACAGCTTTTCATGGATATAATGTCACAATTTGGGGTAGAAGCGAGGGTTCTATTGAAAGAGTTAGACCTCGTATAGATCAATTGCACGGTATTTATGCTAAAGAATTAGAAATTGCTCCATCATATATAGGAGCATCAAATCCAAATTACCCAAGATCATTTTTTGCTGATAAAAGTGAAATTACAGAAGAAAAAATTGCTGAACTAAAAAAACTTAATGAAGAGGTTTATACAACTTTAAAATACACAACTGATTTTAAAGAAGCATTTGCAGATGCTGATTTGGTAATAGAAGCAATTGCAGAAAGAGTTGATGAGAAAAAAGCTTTTTATGAAAAAATCGCACCTTTCCTAAAAGAAGAAGCGATAATTGTAACAAATTCATCAACACTACTACCATCAACTTTCAAAGAATATACAGGAAGAGAAGAAAGATTCTTAAGTTTACACTTTGCTAATAATATCCACAGACAAAACCTAGCAGAGGTTATGAAACATGATACAACTAGCGAAGAAGCTTTGAATTTAGTAGTTGATTTTGCAAAATCTATCGGAATGTATCCAGCAGTTATCAAAAAAGAGCAGCCAGGATATATTCTAAACTCACTTTTAGTTCCGCTTTTAGATGCAGCCTTAAGACTATATGGAAATGATGTTGCTGAACCAAAAGATATAGATATGGATTGGAAAATTGGAACAGGCTCTCCACGTGGACCATTTGAAATAATAGATATAGTTGGAATTACAACTGTAATTAATATAACAAGTTTAAATCCTGAAGTAAAAGATAAGAATTCCGCTTTGGCAAAAGCTGTTGAAAAATTAAAAATAAGAGCTGAAAAAGGTCTAAAAGGAATTGAAAGTGGAGAAGGTTTCTATAAATACAATTAAAAATTAAAGACAAAGTAAAAAAGCTTTCCAGAAAAATTCTGGGAAGCTTTTTCTAAAAATTTATTTATGATATACTGCTTCGATGTTGTTTCCATCAAAATCATGGAAGAAGCAAGCGTAATAATTTGGTGCATAATGTTCGCGGATTCCTGGAGCTCCATTATCTGTTGCACCTAATTCTAGAGCTTTTTTGTAAAAATTATTTACTTCCTCTTCGCTATTTACTGTAAAAGCTAGATGGAATTTGTTAGGATTTCCCTCAACCATCCACACTTGACCAAAGCAAACTGCATTTTCATGCTCGAGAACTTTTTCTATGCCGATTTCTTTTAAGATTTCTTCGTAAAATTTAGTAGCTTTTTTTAAATCTGAAACTTGCATTGTAATGTGATCAATCATAATATTTCCTTTCTTTATTTCATCTTTTATAAATATACCCAAATTAATTTGTCAATTTATATTTATCTTTATTTTCTAAATATAAGCTAATGGTAAATACCAAAAGATAGATAGAAAAAGTTGTAAGTACAATAAAAATAAAATCTCTAACTGGATGCATACTTTCCAAATTAAGGCCTTTTATGAAAAATGTAGATAGGATATAGGCCAAAGGCAAAGTCATTATTCTTATTTTTTTGTACTTAGTAGATTTTCTAAATAAAGTAAAATTTAAGGCTAAAAGGATTAAAAAAATCACAAAAGCAATTTTTATATAAATAGCAAAAATTAATCTTGTCAATAACAAAGATCCAGAATTAATTGTTAAGGAATAAGGGTCGTAGAGAACTTTGGCTGACCCATCTCCATTTTTATTGTAAAAAATAAGGTCATAATCTTTTTTATTTACCTTTAATGTTTGCTTTTTTCCTCCCAATATTCTATCCAAATAAGTATAACTTGCGTCTATATAAAGACTTTTGCCAGGTCTACTTTTATTAGCAAAATCGCCTTCATCAGAGATATTTGTATATACTCTTGTTACATCATCTCTAAAGTCATAGATTATTTCATCGCTATTTGATGAACTTTTTATAAGATCTTTTTCATAATCAATTGCCCTTGGACTTGTTAAAAATGAAAATATTATTAAAAAGATACTCAACACTAAGGAACCAATCATTAGTCCATAATATTTTTTGTTTTTATTAACCGCCTTATCCAAAAAATCCAATGGCTCAGTTGAATCAATGTTGTTCTCATCTAAGCTATCATAATAAGCCTTACAGTCTTCACAAGTTAAAAGATGTTCCTCTACGATTTTTTTGCTAGCAAGACTTGCTAAATCTTCCTTACATAGGGGAATTAAATCACGTATTACTTGACAATCCATAATCTTCCTCCAAAATTTTTCTTAGTTTTTCCTTTGCTCGGTAAAAGCAAACACAAGCCCAATTATCTGTTTTGCCATAAATTTTGCCTATATTTTTGAAAGATAAGTTTTCAATTCGAAGTTTTATTATACTTTTGTAGGGTTCTTCTAACTTTTCTATAGAATCCTTTAGAAGTTTTTCTTCTTCGTTTGAAATAAGATCTTCTTCAAAAGAAGGGGATGATAGGTCGAACTTATTTATATCATCAGTATTTATCAACAACTTATTTTTCTTATAATAGTCAATATAGGTATTTTTGCCTATGGTAAATAGATATGACTTTATAGATTTTTCTTTTTTTATCGCATCTAAATTTGCCATGGCCTTTAAAAAACTTTCGCTTGTGATATCTTGGGCTATTTCTTTATTTTTTGTCAAAGAGAGCAAAAATTTATAAAGATCGTCAAAGTATATTCTATATATTTTTTCAATATCCATTTTGCCCTCCTATATATTAGACTGATAGCTTAGATAAATCTTACATTATCTGTAAAAAAATTTCTATAATGATATAATAATAATATCAAATTTAAGGAAATAATATGGAAGATAAAAATTTATATGAAAGAATTGCCCTTAGGACAGGGATTATAATACTTAGTTTTTTGTTTGTGGCTTTTGTTGGAATAAAGCTTTTTGATGCTTTGTTGCCGATAATTTTGGCCTGTATTTTTGTAGCTATACTAAAACCATTAATTAAAAAAATAAATAATAGTCTATCTATAAAGCACAATGTCATATCCTACATCGTTGGAACTATTTTGCTTATAATTATTTTCTTTTTAACTTTGTGGTTATTTCAAGCTCTTATAAGTCAAGTTACAGGACTTGTTGGAAATATTATAAACAATTGGTCACAAATAGTTCATTCGGTAAATGGATTTATTGAAAAAATTAACTCCAAAATTAGTTTAATGCCTGATTTTGCATCAAATGCCATAAAATCTGGTCTTAATTCCTTGTATAATTTCTTGGGAGATTTGCAAAAAAATGCAGTCAATATTACTTTGGGTTTTACAACGGCTTTTATCAACACCTCAAATGATGTAATATTTTTTGCTATAACTTTTGTTGTTGCTTTTTATATTATTTTGGGCGATATGGTAAATATAGAAAATTTTTACGATAAGAATTTTCCTGAACATTCCAAAAAAAATTTGGAGCTTATTAATAAAGTTTTCAAAAGCTCAACTTGGAATTATGTTAAAGCACAACTAAAAATGGCACTTTTGTGTGCCATACTTATGGCAATAGTGCTAAAATTCTTGGGCCAAGAATATTTTATACCAATTGCATTAATCTTAGGATTTGTTGATTTATTACCAATGATTGGACCTATAATTGTGCTTTTACCTTGGTCAGTAATAGAATTTTTAATTTTTAACAATACTTTTAAAGCCCTAGCTTTACTAATATTGTTAACAGCATGGACAGGAATAAGACAAGTAATTTCACCAAAAATAATAGGCGAATCAGCCGACATCCATCCACTTTTATCCGTCATAAGTTTATACGCGGGTCTAAGATTATTTGGAGTACAAGGAGCTATATTTTTCCCAATAATATTAATATTTATTGTTGGACTTTATAAATCAGGGATTTTGGACAATTGGATTTACGATTATAAGTTGTTTTTTAAAAGAGTTGGAGAAATTTTGGATATTGGGAAGAAAAAGATCAATATACCAGATTCTAAATAGTGAAAAATTTCTATAAAAGTAAGAACTTCTAAGATTTCATTAATTTGAAAATTTTATAAGAAAATCTTAGAAGTTATATTAAATTTATATTTTATTAAATGAAATTTCAATGGCAAAATAATTATCCGATATATCGGCTGTTATTTTGCCATTTAATTTTTCAACCAAAGCTTTGGTAATTGCAAGACCAAGACCTGTTGATGAACCATTTCTAGAATCAGAAGCCTTGTAAAATTCCTTAAATACGTCGTCTTTGTTTATTGTTAGATCATCTTTGATTTTATTTTTGCTTACAAAGATAACCTTCTTCTCATCTTCTGAAATACTCAAGCTAATTGGGTTTTGCCCGTGTTCTAGTATATTTTTGTAAATGTTTTGAAAAATTCTTTCTAGGGCGTCAGTATTTGCATTTATAAAAATTTTATTATTGGGAAAATTTATTTTAGGTTCAATATTTCTAAATTTAAAATCTTCGTAATAGTTAAACAAAGTTTGTAAGGCCAAAGAAGTAAAGTCGATTTTTTCTATCTCAAGCTTGTACTCGTTTTCTTGAAGTTTTACAAAGGTAAATAATTGATCGAGTATATTATTTAGACTAATGATACGATTTCTCATAATAGAAAAATACTTGTCATTGTTAATATTTTCTTTATTATCTGCAATAAGCTGCAAGTATCCATCAAGAGAAGTGAGGGGAGTCCTAATATCATGGGAAAGTCCTCTTATGGTATTTTGCAAGTACTTTTCCTTATTGATATATGCTTTCTCTTTATTATGATAACTATCCAAAAAGTTATTGATAATCTCAGCAAATTCCACAAATGGCTTTATAGAAAAACTTGTATTTATTCTCATTTGCGAATTATTATTTATTAAAAATTTAACTTGCTCGCAAATGCTATTAATTTCCTTTATCATAAGGATATTGATTGTTAGTGAGATTAACAATAGCAAAATAAGTATCCAGATAGCGTACATAATATTTTCCCTTCTATATATCTTTTTTATTTATTATAACAGAAGATAGGGTCAATGCTATAGTTCCTATTAATATCGCCACGACTAGAGACCTAGTAAGCTCAGCATTGGTGGAAGAAAAATTTGTTGAGATTATATTTCCAATATTTACATAATTTGCTATAGAAAAATCATCTGGCAAATTTGTAAATAAGGAAAGAAACTGATCTCCAATGCCTTTTAAAAAATTAAAAAATATAGTTGGGTACAAAAAGGTAAACATCAAGGTTTTTGACGTAGATCTTGTCATTGTAGCAACCAATAATATAACGGCAAGGTAGGAAATATGGGAAATTAGTTCTACAAATAAGACTTTGAATAGTCTAGGATAATCAGTAAATTTGAGCATACCATTGTTTATATATGCCCCTGCAATAGTAAGAATTGCAGCCCCAATAGCAAAGCTTACTATAACAAACAATGAAGCGACAATAAATGTAGCCATTATATAAGAACTCTTACTTTTACACATGCCAAGAAAGTTTTTTACAAAACCATTGGCATAAGGATTAGTAAAGAAGAGCGCAGCAAATATTATAAGAAATATTAAATAAGTAGTTTGGGAAAATGAAGAAATAACAAAATCTTCCCCGGAATCTGTCAATGATTCTAATCCACTTTTGTCAACATCCACCTTGACACCGTTACTATTGTCACCAGTTGTATCTACAACACTTTCTTCGAAGTTGTCGATATTTTTGCTAGTATAATCAACCAATCCTACCGTGATAAAAAATGTAAGTAGGCTTGCAAAAAATATGAAGTAGACATATTTACTTTTAAAAACTCTTGTGATTTCCATTTTAATAAGATTTAACATATTAAACTCCTTTATTTTCCAATAATTTGATGTAATATTCTTCTAGTGAAGTATTGTGAACATTAAAATAATTGATTTTGATTCCAGCCTCATAAAGGCAAGAAATTATATCATTGGTATATTTGCTATCTACATATATATGAATCATGTTATCATCTACTAAGCGATATGGGCCAATTTGTCCTTGGTCTAGGGCTAGTAATGTCTTTTTTGGGTCATCAGTAAGAACTTCTATCCTATCTTTAGTAGATTCTTCCAAATCTTTTTTAGAAAAATTTGCCATAAGAGATCCATTATCTATTATTGCAAAGTTTGTAGCAAGTTTTGCAAGCTCATCAAGTATATGAGAGGATATTAGAAAAGTAATATTTCTTTCCCTATTTAATTCTGCGATTATTTTTCTAATATCAATAATTCCTTGTGGATCTAGTCCATTTATTGGTTCATCTAGGATCATAATATCAGGATTTCCTACAAGAGCTAGAGATATACCTAATCTCTGTTTCATACCAAGGGAAAAGTCCTTGACTTTTTTCTTGCCAACTTTCCCTAATCCCAAAAGTTCTAGTGTTTCATGTATGTAGCTATCCCCAGATAGGCCTAGAGATTTTCCCTTTAACAACATATTGTCGTAGGCAGTCATTGTTGGATATGAGCCAACATTTTCAATTAAGGCTGACACTCTTGTTTGCTTAATCTTCATATCTTTTTCTGAAGAAGGAAAAATTTGGTAAGTTCCAGAACTAGGTGTTGATAAATTGGAAATCATCTTCATAAAAGTTGTTTTTCCAGCACCATTTCTACCTATAAGGCCATAAATATCTCCTTGGTTAATTGTCAAAGATATGTTATTTACTGCCATATGGTCGGCAAAGCATTTTGTTAAATTTTTTGTTTCAATTATTGGATTCATAAGATCTCCTTTCAAGTCAATATCTTTGTCTATAACAATAATATATGAAAAGTTTTAATAATTTAGAAATAAAGTTTAAAGAATTCATAAAGATTAAAAAATCCCATCAAAAAAAGATGGGAATAAATAATTATTTTATTTATGAAGCTTAAAACCGATTCCCCAAACTGTTTCTATATATTCTTCATCTGTGTATTTTTTGATTTTCTTCCTAATATTAGAAACATGTACATTTATAGAATTATCGGTTGATAAATAATAGTCTCCAAAAGCATATTCATAAATATTTTCTTTGGTGAAAACTTGTTTTGGCTTTGTCATCAAAAGTTGTAAAATTTTAAATTCAGATTTTGTAAGTAATAGTTCATTGTCATTTATAAAACAAGAAAAATCATTTAATTCCAATCTTAATGATTTATATTCTAGACTATTACTTATTTTATTATCTGAATTTCTTTTTATCAGTATATTAACTCTTGCCAAGAATTCATCTAAATTAAAGGGCTTTGTCATATAATCATCTGCACCACCGTTTAATAAGGATAATTTAGAATCCATGGAATCTTTGGATGATAATATTATTACAGGCGCCTGGGATATCTTTCTAATTTCTTTGATAACTTCTTCACCAGCAAGACCTGGTAGCATTAAATCTAGAACAAACAAATCAAAATCTTCTTTTAAGTATATAAGGGCTTCAGTTCCAGAATATGTTTTTTTACAAACAAAACCATTTTTTGTAAGAGTTTCTGAAATTAAGTCATTGATATCATTATCATCTTCAACAATAAGAATTTTTTTATCCATTTCACTCTCCTAGTATCTATAAGTTAAGGATATCATAAAAGCCATTATCTTGTAAAAAAATCTTAGCTAATATTAAAATAATCAGTATATTTCTATTGTAAATGAAAAGGAGTTTTTGTATGGAAAAAGTAGGCTGTTATATTCACATACCATTTTGCCAAAAAAAGTGTTATTATTGCGATTTTACTGCCTTTATGAATGTTGAAAATAGAATTGATTCTTATATAAAAAATTTGATAAAGGAAATAAAACTTTATCAAGAAAGAGTCGATCTAGAAATCGATAGTATTTATATCGGTGGTGGAACCCCATCTTATATCAATCCCAAATATATAGTAGAAATAATAAAGCAAATAAATAAATTTCATCAAGTTAATTTGAAGGAATTTACCATAGAATGTAATCCTAATAGTATTGATGAGGAGAAATTAAGTATATATAAAGACATTGGAATTAATAGAATTTCTTTGGGAGTCCAGTCTTTTGACGATGAAGTTTTAAGAGAAATTGGCAGAAATCATACAAGCTATATGGCAAAAAAAGATATAGATTTAATTAGAAAAATGGGTTTTTCTAACCTTAGTTTTGATATGATGCTAAATTTGCCCAAGCAAACTTACAAGTCCATAAAAAATGACCTATCTATAGTTAAAGACATTTCTCCAGAGCATATTTCATGGTACAGCCTTATTTTAGAAGAAGGCTCAAGATTTGCCGCTTTAGAAAAAAGAGGGAAATTAGAATTAATGGATGAAGATTTGGAAGTTGAAATTTTTGATGAGATTATAGATGATCTTGAAAAAATTGGACTAAAACGCTATGAAATCTCAAATTTTGCCAAAGAAGGCTTTGACTCTATCCACAATAAAAAGTACTGGGAGGGCAAGGGATATATTGCCTTTGGGATGAGTGGATCTGGTTATCTGTCTAATATTAGATATACGAATACCAAAAATTTCTTTCATTATGACAAGATGCTAAAAGAAAATAAACTTCCAATAGTTGATTATTCCTTTATTGATAAAGATGAAAGAGAAAAGGAATATATAATTTTTAAACTTAGAGAAAGCTCTGGTATAAATTTAGCCCATTTTAAAGAGAAATTTGGATCTGATTTTCTAGAAAAATATAAAAAACAAATCGAAAAATTTCAAAAAGAAGATTACTTTATTATTAATGACGATATTAAATTTTCTAAAAGAGGAATGAATTTATCTAATGAATTTTTTAGGTTAATTATTTAATTTAAATTCCTTGACATAAATAATTAAGCTAGTATACTATCCTTAGCAGTCGAAGCTAATGAGTGCTAAAGGAGATATTATGAACGATAGAAAACTAGAAATATTATTCTCTATCATCAACTCATATATCCTAGATGGTGAACCCATTGGTTCAAAATCACTGGCTAGCGAATATAATATGAATATTTCTCCAGCGACTATTAGAAATGAGATGAGTGCTCTTGAAAAAATGGGACTTTTAGAAAAAGCTCACACATCAAGCGGACGTCTTCCATCTGATAAGGGCTATAGAATGTTTGTAGATTATATTTTGGAATACAAGCTAAATGCCTTTAATTCCAATGTTAGTGATGAGATGATAAGTTTACTAGATAAAAGATACCACAATGCAAAAGACATTGTTGAGACTGCAACTAAGTTATTGGCGGATATGACAAAGCTAACAGCTGTATCTGTGACTTTAACAAACGAAATAAAACGAATTAATAATATTAAACTTATTAGAGTATCAGATTTTCAAGTATTACTAGTTTGTGTATTTGATAACGGTTTAGTTATAAATGAGAAGATTTATTTGGATCATGAGATTACTTCTGATGAGCTAATTTTTATTAATAACGTTATTGAAGAAACTTTAGTGGGATCTGATATCAATAAGATAGACGATAATCTTAAATTACTGCAATTAAGCCTATTAAGAGATTATTATGATCTAGTGGATATTATGGAAAAAAGATTAGAGAGTAAATCTTTAGATGAAGTTGATAGAGAGGTTCAAATAGAAGGCCTGGGTAATATATTTAATTTCAAAGAATACGATGATTTATCCAAGGCTAGGGAATTTATTAAGTTATTTGATAGCAAAGATAGGGTAAATAAGATAATCGGAGATATGATTAATAACGATCTAAATATAAGCATCGGTTATGAAAATCAAATTGATGAGCTAAAAAATAACACTGTGATTAGCTCCCATTTCAAAGTCAATAATGACATAGTTGGAAATATCGCAGTAGTTGGACTTACTCGCTTAAATTACCTAGAAGTAATATCAAATATTATGATGATATCAAATTTGCTTAATAAATAAAGGAGTTTAGGGTGGATAATAAAAAAATTAATGATGAAAAGCTGAAAAATGATGAAAATCAAAACATAGATAAGGCAGAAAATCTTGAAGAAAAAGAAGAATTCATCGAAGCAGAAATAGTTGATGAAGATAATGAAGAAATAGATGAAGCACAAATAGAAGATGATTTTAATGAATTTAAAGACAAATACCAAAGACTTCTAGCTGATTTTACCAATTACAAACAAAGAGAAGAAGCTAACAAGGCTGACTTTAAAAAATACGCTTGTAGCAACTTAATTGAAAAGCTTTTGCCAGTTTTGGACAATTTTGATAGAGCTATAGCTAGTGCAAGTGATGATGACCCACTTATAAAAGGAGTTATTATGACACGCGATGAGATGCTAAAAGTTCTTGGAAACGAAGGCTTGGAAGTTATTGCTTCTGACGGTGAAGCTTTTGATTACAATGTTCATCAAGCAGTTTTGACAGAAGAATCTGACAGCGTAGAAAGCGATCATATAATAGAAACTTTCCAAAAAGGATATAAGTTAAATAATAAAGTAATTAGACCAGCTATGGTTAAGGTAGCAAAATAGGAGGAAAAACATATGGCAAAAATTATAGGAATTGATTTAGGAACAACAAACTCAGCAGTAGCAGTTATGGAGGGTGGAAGCCCTGTTATTATACCAAATAGCGAAGGAAACAGAACTACTCCTTCAGTAGTAGCTTTTTCTAAAGATGGAGAAAGATTAGTTGGTGAAACTGCAAAAAGACAAGCAATAACAAATCCAGATAGAACAATTTCTTCTATAAAAAGAGAAATGGGTTCAGATTACAAAACAAAAGATATAGATGGCAAAAAATATTCACCTGAAGAAATTTCAGCAATGATTTTACAAAAACTAAAGGCTGATGCAGAAAAATATCTAAATGATACAGTTACAAATGCTGTAATTACAGTACCAGCTTACTTTACAGATGCTCAAAGACAAGCAACCAAGGATGCAGGAAAAATTGCAGGATTAACTGTAGATAGAATTATAAACGAACCAACAGCAGCATCTCTTGCTTACGGCTTAGACAAAGAACACGATCAAGCAAAAATTATGGTTTACGACTTAGGTGGTGGTACATTTGATGTATCAATACTTGAAGTTGGAGATGGAGTTTTTGAAGTATTAGCTACTCGCGGTAACAATAGACTAGGTGGAGATGATTTTGATAACAAACTTGTTGAATATTTAGCAAGTGAATTTAAAAAAGAAACTGGAGTAGACTTAACAAAAGATCTTACAGCTATGCAAAGACTTAAAGATGCAGCAGAAAAGGCTAAAAAAGAATTGTCTTCAACAATGACTACAAATGTTAACTTACCATTTATCACAGCAGTTGATGGACAACCAGTTCACTTGGATATTTCTATCACTCGTGCTAAATTTGATGAATTAACAAAAGATTTAGTAGAAAAAACAAGAAAACCAGTTGAAGATGCCCTAAAAGATGCTGGCTTATCTGCATCAGAAATTGACAAGGTACTTTTAGTTGGTGGATCTACAAGAGTTCCAGCAGTTCAAGATTTAGTAAAAAATATAATCGGCAAAGAACCACAAAGAGATATAAACCCTGACGAATCAGTTGCTTTGGGAGCTGCTATCCAAGGTGGAGTTTTAACAGGAGAAGTAAAAGATTTATTACTACTTGATGTTACACCATTATCACTTGGAATTGAAACCCTAGGTGGAGTTGCTACAAAATTAATCGAAAGAAATACAACAATTCCAACAAAGAAATCTCAAGTTTTCACAACTGCAGCAGATGGACAAACAGAAGTAGATATTCACGTTGTACAAGGTGAACGTGAAATGGCAGCAGATAATACAACTTTAGGTCGTTTCCAACTTACAGGAATACCTGCAGCAAGACGTGGAGTTCCACAAATTGAAGTAACATTTGATATAGATGCAAATGGTATTGTAAATGTTACAGCAAAAGATCAAGGTTCAGGAAAAGAACAAAAAATAACAATTACATCATCATCAAACTTATCAGAAGATGAAATCGACAAGAAGATAAAAGAAGCTGAACAATTTGCAGAAGAAGATAAAAAGAAAAAAGAAAATATAGATGCAAAAAATAATGCAGAAAGCTTAGTATATCAAGCTAGAAAGACTCTTGAAGATGCAAAAGTTGAAGGTAGCGAAAAAGATGAAATTGAAGCAGAAATCAAAAAACTTGAAGATGCAATTAAATCTGATGATATTTCTGAAATAAAAGCTCAAACCGAAAACTTACAAAACAAAATTTATGCAATGAGTGAAAAAATGTATAAGGCAAATGAAGCTAATTCTTCAAATGATAATCAATCAAAAGCTGATGACGATGTGGTAGATGCTGACTACGAAGTTATAGATGATGAAGAATAATTAGCATAGATTATTTTCTAGAGTATAATATGTTAAATAAAATAAAAAAGCTATTTCACAATGAAATAGCTTTTTTTAAGTCTAAAGTGTGGGGGTATAATGCAAAATCCATATGAAGTTTTAGGCGTTAATAAAGATGCCACAGATGATGAGATTAAAAGAAAATACAGGCAATTAGCCAAAAAATATCATCCGGACTTAAATCCTGGAGATAGCGAAGCTGAACAAAAATTTAAAGAAATAACTTTATGTTATGAGATATTATCCGATAAAGAAAAAAGAAATAAGTACGATATGTATGGAGAAGCTGCCTTTGATCCAAATGCTGGAGCTGGCTTTGCTGGTGGATTTTCTGGTTTTGGAGATATATTTGGAGATCTTTTTGGAGATATATTCCAAAGTGGATATAGCAGTTCTTCTGCTAATAGACCAAGAAAGGGAACTGATATCCAACAAGTTATAAAATTAACTTTTTTTGAAGCTTGTTTTGGAGTAGAAAAAGAAATTCAAATAAGACGTGAGGAAATTTGTAGCACTTGCAAGGGAACTGGTGCAGAAAATGAAGATTTTATTCACACCTGCGATAAGTGCCATGGAACAGGGGTAATAAATGAGGTAAATCAAACTCCTTTTGGAAGAATATCTAGAACTGTAAATTGCGATAAATGTCATGGAAGCGGAAAAATAATTGAAAAGCCTTGTAAAGTTTGCCATGGTGATGGAAGAGTTTATAAATCAGAAAGAATAAAAATCGATATACCTTCAGGTGTTGAAACAAACAATATTATGAGAGTTTCTTCTAAAGGAAATGCTGGATATAACGGTGGTCCAAATGGCGATTTGTATGTAATTATGGAAGTAAGCGATCATGAAATTTTCAAAAGAGATGGTCTTGACATATACTTTGATATGCCAATCTCATTTGCAATTGCAACCTTAGGTGGAGAAATTGAAATTCCAACCCTAAAAGAAACTAAAAAATTTGAAATTCCAGCAGGAACACAAAGTGGAAGTAAATTTAAGTTAAGAAAAGAAGGTATAACCGATTCTAGAAGAAATAGAACGGGAGACTTATATTTTTACGCCAATATAATCACACCAACTAATCTTAACAAAGAACAAAAAGAAGCCCTTGAAGCCTTTGCAAAAACAACTGGTGATGATGTAAAAGAAGAAACAAAGGGATTTTTTGCCAAACTAAAGGATTTATTTGAATAATGGCATATACATTTAATATCATAACTCTAGGATGTAAGGTAAATCAATATGAATCTGAAGCCATCGAAGAAATATTTTTGAAAAAAGGCTACAAAAAATCTATCCACCAAGCCGATATTTACGTTATAAATACTTGCACAGTTACAAATATGAGCGATAGAAAGTCTAGGCAGATGATATCAAGGGCTAGAAAAAATAATCCAGATGCAATAATTGCTGTAATGGGTTGCTATTCTCAAGTCAAACCAGAAGAAGTTTCTGAAATTCCGGGAGTAGATATAGTTCTTGGTTCAAGAAATAAGGAAAATGTAGTAGATCTTTGCGAGGATATTTTACAAAATAAAAACGCCCAAGATAAAATAATCATGCCAAGTGAAAGTAAAACTTTTGAAGAGCTTCAAATTTCAAACCAATCCGAGATGACTAGAGCTTATATAAAAATCCAAGATGGCTGTAATATGTATTGCTCATACTGCTTAATTCCTTATGCCAGAGGCAATATCGTAAGTAGAGAAATTTCTGAAATTGTTAGTGAAACCGAAAGACTTGCTGCAAATGGTTTTAAAGAAATCGTCCTAACAGGAATTCATGTTGCAAGTTATGGCAAAGATTTACAAGCAGATGTAAGTTTAATCAATGTTATAGAAGAAATAGCGAAAGTTTCTGAAATCAAAAGAATTCGCCTATCATCAATGGAACCAAGGCATATTACAAGAGATTTTTTGATGAGAATGAAAGCTACTGGCAAAGCTTGCGATCATTTCCACCTATCGCTTCAATCTGGTTCAGATGAGATTTTAAAAGCTATGAATAGAAAATACGACAGAAAATTATATGAAGAAAAATGTAATTTAATTCGTGATATTTTCCCAAATATAGGTCTAACTACAGATATTATCGTTGGTTTTCCAACAGAAAGTGAAAAAAATCATAGAGAGACCATAGAATTTGTAGAAAAAATAAAATTTTCAAAGACCCACTTGTTTAAATTTTCACCTAGAGAAGGCACTAAGGCTGCTAAAATGACTGGACAAATAAATGGCAATATCAAAAAACAAAGACTCCACGATTTAGAAAAGATAGAAGAAAAAAATAGAATGGAATTTTTACAAAGTCAAATAGGAAAAGCTTTGGAAGTTTTAATAGAAAGCAAATCTGATTATGAATCTTATAGCAGTGGATACTCTACAAACTATTTGAAAGTAAATATAAAAGAGAAAATCCCAGCAAATTCTCTAGTAAATGTAAAAATAACAGATCTTTTAGATGATCAACTTATTGGAGAAATTATTTAAAGTTTAAACGCCTAATTACCAATATTTTATTGACGTGATTTTTTTATTGTGGTATATTATATAGCAATGGGGGTGAAGTATGGATTGTGTATTTTGCAAGATTGCTAGTGGAGAAATCCCAACCGATGCAATCTACGAAGATGAAAATTTAATTGCTTTTAATGATCTTGATCCACAAGCGCCTATCCATTTTCTTGTTATACCAAAAAAGCACATAACAAGTTTAAGTACGCTTAGCGATAGTGATAGCCAATTAATAGCTGAAATAATGAAAGTTATTAGAGATTTGGCAAAAAAATATGACCTTACAGGTTATAGAGTTGTCACTAACATAGGCGAAGAAGGGGGACAAAGCGTTCCTCACTTGCATTTTCATGTTCTTGGAGGTAGATCTTTTCACTGGCCACCAGGTTGATTTGCTAAGAATTGAAAAAATTGTGTTATACGAGAGGGGGGATAGAGATGACAGAGATTAGAGTTGGAGAAAATGAATCTATCGATAGTGCAATTAAAAGATTCAAAAGACAATGCGCAAGATCCGGTGTACTTTCTGAATATAGAAAAAGAGAACACTACGAAAAACCAAGCGTTATAAGAAAAAAGAAAAATGACGCTGCTAAGAGAAAAAATAGAAAAAATAAATAATTTAAGAGGCCTTCGGGTCTTTTTTATTTAAAAAAATCTAAGAGTTTAAGATCTCTTAGATTTTTGTTCTTTTAAAATATATTCGTAAATATCATTTTTTGGGAAATTTGATTTTTCACTGATAATTTTAGAAATTTCTTTTGTTTTCATGCCTTCATCTAGCATTTCATCGATTTCTTCTTTAAAATCACTCATAGTTTTACTTTCTTTTTCGACTTTGCCAGATAAAATTAGGACAAATTCACCTTTTAAGGTTAAATCTTCTTCATTTATTTTATCAATATCGATCAAGAGATATTCTTCGAATTTTTTAGTCAACTCTCTTGCAAGGCACAATTTCCTTTCTGGAAAAATTTCCTTAAAATCCTTAATTGTGTTTAAAAGATTATGAGGAGTGTCAAAGATTATTGAAGTTTTATCTTCCTTAGCTAATTTGTCATAGAGAATCTTTTTATCTTTTTGTTTTTTGGGAATAAATCCATAGTAAGAAAAACTATCGTTATCAAGGCCAGATCCCACCAAAGCAGTTATTAAGGCACTTGCTCCAGGCAAAATCGTGTAAGAAATATTTTCTTCTATGCATTTTTTAATTAAAATATGACCTGGATCAGAAATACCAGGCATTCCTTGATCGGTAATTATTCCATAACTTATACCATTTTTAGCATTTTTTATAATCTCTTCACTTTTACTTTGCTCATTAAACTTATGATATGAGGTTGCAGGTTTTTTTATTTTGTAATAATCCAACAATTTTTTGCTTTCTCTAGTATCTTCGCAAGCTATGATATCAACTTCTTTTAGGGTGTTGATTGCTCTAATTGTCATATCTTCCAAATTTCCAATCGGTGTTGGAATAAAATATATTTGATAATCCATAAATTTTCCTAACTAAATTCTCCCACTAATTTCATTCATTTCTTTGCTATATTTGCCATTTTCATAAATTATTAATGGATATTCAATTTTTAAGCCATCTTTGGCATTTTTTACAAACTCAATAAGCATAAATTCTGGTTTTGTAGTGGCTTTGGAGCTAACAAATCTAAGCCTTTTTGCTTTTAAATTTGCTGATTTTGTAAAAATTTCCACCATGCGATTTGGCTTATGTATCATAAATAATTTACCCTTATCTTTTAAAGTTTTGTTGGCAAAAGTAAATATATCATCTAAGTTTAGGTATTTTTCTTGTCGAGATATTAAAAACTCCTCTGAAGTGTTTGAAATATTATCGGTTATTTTATAATAGGGAGGATTGGTTATAATATAATCAGTGCTATTTATTGGAAAATCAACATTATTAAGATTTTTATTTATTACTTCGATATTATCTATTCCTGCACCTATATCTATTAGAGTCTTATTTTTTTTCATTTTTGCAAAATTTAAAAGAATTATTGAATCTATGCCAAAAGAATAAGATTTGGGTATATGTATCATTTTTATATTTGTTTTTGGTATGTAATCTAGTTTATTCATGAAATAATTATAGCATAGACTTGCAATAATTATAAAAATATTTATAATATTAACATATAAAGAGATTTTTATTGAAGGAGGATACGATGAATAAAAGACTTATTTTCAAAAATTTATTTGTTTGTCTATCTTACTCAATTTTTTCTTTTATAAAAAAATTAAGACTTCCTATGGAATTTGTTTGCCATGCTTTCAATTAGAACCCACTCTTGGGTTCTCTTTTTTTATATTGGCAAATTAATCTGATGAAGTAAGGAGAAGAAAAGAATAGTTTATGAGTGGTGTAGTAGGTATAAAATCAAACGGGAATATTTCCCAACAACTTTTTTATTCCTTAAGTTCTATCCAACACAGAGGCCAAGATGCCGCTGGAATTATCTTATCTGATGGTAAGGATTTAAATAGAATTAGGGGAATGGGACTTGTAAATGAAGTTTTTGCCAATGAGGATCTTATTGATACAAAGGCAGAAATTGGAATAGGCCATGTTAGATCAGCTCCAGAAGGAGCAAATAAAGATTATAACGTTGAGCCTCTTGTAAGTTTTGCTAAGAATAATGAATTTTCTATTGCTCACGATGGAAATTTGGTAAACTATTATTCTTTAAAAAGAAAAGAAGAAGATATAGGCATGGCTTTTCACACCCATACCGATAGTGAATTAATTTTATTATTAATTACAAGATATTACGAAGGCGATATTGTAAAAGCGATAAGAAAAGCTATGGAAGATATTAGGGGAGCTTATTCTTGCGTACTATGTATGCCAGATAAAATAGTAGGATTTCGTGATTACTACGGTATGCGACCACTAACTCTTGGTTGGGATGAAAATACTACAATTATTGCCAGTGAAAATTGTGCTGTGGAAATTTTAGATATTGATAATTATAGGGATATTGAAGCAGGTGAAATTGTAGTTGTCGATAAAGATGGAATTACATCTTACAAAACCGACAAAGAAATTAAAGCAAAGCATTGCATTTTTGAATATGTATATACAGCAAGACCAGATGCCAATATTGAAGATGTAAACGCCTATATGTTTAGGAGAAGGTGTGGTGAAAAATTATACGAGCAAGCACCTGTAGATGCTGATTTGGTTTGTCCAGTTCCAGATTCAGGAACGCCATCTGCTATTGGTTTTGCTCAAAGATCAGGTATTCCATTTGCAGCAGGTCTTGTTAAAAATCGCTACATGGGAAGAACTTTTATTAAATCAACCCAAAAAGAAAGAGAAATTGCTGTAAGATTAAAATTAAATCCTCAAAAATCAGTAATAGAGGGCAAAAGAATTGTTTTGGTAGATGATTCTATTGTAAGAGGAACAACCAGTGCAAAACTTATCAAGAGAATAAGAGAAGCTGGAGCTAAAGAAGTTCATTTTAGAGTAACATCACCTCCTTTTGTAAATCCTTGCTATTACGGAGTAGATACTCCTCACAAAGATAATCTAATAGCCTCAAAATTATCAACAGAAGAGATTAGAAAACAAATTGGAGCAGACACTCTAGAATTTTTGACCTTAGAAAATTTAACCTCTCTTACAAAAAAACCTAAAGATTATTGTCTAGCTTGTTTTACAGGCGATTACCCAATAGAACCAGTGGAGATAGAAGAGATATGAATTTAGCAGTATTTATTTCAGGAACAGGCACAAATCTAAAAGCTCTAATTGATGCAGAAAAAAATAATTATTTTAAGAGCAAGATAAAAATAATAGTTTCTAACAAAAACGCCAAAGGTTTAGACTTTGCCAAGGCCAACAATATCGATTATCTTATAAGCAAGGACGATGATGAAATAATACTAGCTTTAAAAAATCATGGCATTGATTTGATAGTTTTAGCTGGATATTTACCAAAGATAAGCCCTAAACTTATAGCAAATTTTAAAATTATAAATATCCATCCATCTCTATTACCAAAATATGGTGGTAAGGGTTTTTATGGCATGCACGTTCACGAGGCTGTTTTTGCCAACAAAGAAAAAATTTCTGGAGTTACAGTTCATTATGTAAATGAAAATTTGGATGATGGGGACATAATTTTACAAAAACAAGTGGATATAAGTTTTTGCAAAAGTGCTGAGGAAGTTAGTAAAGAAGTGTTGAAGGTTGAGCATGAAACTTTAAAAGAAGTAATAAAGAAATTGGAGGAAGAAAGATGCGAGCATTAATATCAGTAACAGATAAGACAGGAATCGAAAAATTAGCTAGGGGTCTAAGCGATTTGGGAATTGAAATTGTTTCAACTGGTGGTACATACAAGAAAATTCACGAAGCAGGAATTGATGTAATTGAAATTGATCAGATTACAAATTTTCCAGAAATTCTTGAAGGCAGAGTAAAAACTTTATCTCCATATGTTCATGGTGGAATACTTTATAAAAGAGATAGCCAAAGTCACATAGATACAATCAAAGAACACAATATAAAACCAATTGATATAGTTGTAGTTAACCTTTACGAGTTCCAAAAAGCCTTAGAAAAAGGAGATCCAGATAATATTATAGAAAATATAGATATTGGTGGACCATCTATGGTAAGATCTGCTGCCAAAAATCACAAGGACGTTTTGATAGTAACAGATCCAAGTGATTATGATGAACTTTTACAAAGACTAAAAGATGACGATATTGATCTTTCTTATAGACAAAAACTAGCTATGAAAGCTTACAATTTAACAGCTTTTTATGATTCAGTAATAGCAAGATACTTCTCACAATTAACTGGAGAAGAAAGCCAATATAAAACTTATGGTTTCAAAAAAGAAAGCGAATTAAGATATGGCGAAAACCCAGGTCAAAAAGCTGCTTTATACGACGATCCATTTGTAAAAGGTCTTATGGAAAATATAGAAGTAATTCATGGCAAAGAAATGAGCTACAATAATTATAATGACCTAAATCCAGCTCTTGAGTTGGCTCAAGAACTTGGAGAAAATGCAGTCGTAGCCTTAAAACACCAATCTCCTTGTGGTGTTGCTGTTGGTGAAAATGTATACGATTCATATATTAAAGCCTTTGAATGCGATAGCCAATCAATATTTGGCGGAATTGTTGCAGTAAACGGAGTTGTAGAAGAAAAAGCTGCAGAAAAAATGAATGAAATTTTCCTAGAAATTATAGCAGCAAGTGATTTTACCAAAGAAGCTCTTGAAATTTTAACCCAAAAGAAAAACGTAAGACTTGTAAAAATAAACTTTGATAACGAATCTGTCAAAGAAGAAATAAGATATCTAAATGGAAAAGTTCTAATTCAAGATAAGGACTTTGGAGAAGATCAAGTAGAAATAGTTACAGAGAAAAAACCAAGCGAAGAAGAAATAAAAGACCTATTGTTTGCACAAAAAGTAGTAAAATATGTAAAATCAAACGCAATTGTTGTTGCAAAGGGAATGAAAACTTTAGGATGTGGTGCTGGCCAACAATCTAGAGTTTGGGCCTTGGAGTCAATAAGAGATCACTTTAAAGATAGAGATTTCACAGGAGCAGCGCTAGGTTCTGACGCATTCTTCCCATTCCCAGATACAGTAGAACTTGCTCACCAAATGGGAATTACATCTATCATGCAACCAGGCGGATCAATCAAAGATAAAGATTCAATTGATAAGTGCAACGAATATGGCATGAGTATGGTATTTAGCAAATCACGTCACTTCAAACATTAAGGAGAATTAAATGAACATACTAATAATTGGCTCAGGAGGTCGTGAACACGCTCTGGGTTTAAAGCTAGCATGTAAAGATAGGAATATCTTTTTTGCTCCAGGAAATGGCGGGACTTCTCAAATAGGAAAAAATATCGATATTAATGTAAATGAAATTGAAAAATTAGTGGATTTTGCCAAGAAAAATAATATTGATTACACAGTAGTTGGACCAGAAAATCCTTTGTGTGATGGTGTAGTTGACCAATTTGAGAAAAATGGTCTCAAAATATTTGGAGTTAACAAAGAAGCTTCCCAATTTGAAGCTTCTAAGGCTTACACCAAAGAGTTTTTAGAAAAATACAAAGTAAAAACAGCAGCATATTTAAAAACAGACGATATAGAAAAAGCTTTTGCTTTTGCAAGTGAACTTATAGAAAAAAATGGAAAAGTTGTCCTAAAAAGAGATGGACTTGCAGGAGGTAAGGGAGTTTATATCATAGATGATGAAGATGATTTAAAAGCAAGGCTTGATGAGATATTTGCCCTTGATAAATTCCTTGTTATTGAAGAATTTATCGATGGTTTTGAAATGAGTCTACTTTGCCTTACAGATTCAAAAACCATAATTCCATTGCCAACAGCCAAAGATCATAAGAAAATTTTCGAAAGAGAAACAGGTCCTAATACTGGCGGTATGGGAACTTATGCTCCAAATGTTGAAGCTGAAGCTTTCAAAGATGAAATACAAAAAGAAATATTGCCTAAAATCATAGAAGGCTTTAGAAAAGAAAATATTGATTACAGAGGAGTTTTATTTATAGGATTTATGATAAACGAATCTGGCATATATGTTTTAGAATTTAATGTTAGATTTGGAGATCCTGAAACTCAAGTCGTTTTAGAATTAATCGATAATGATTTGTTAGACTTACTAATGGCAACATCTGAGGCTAAATTAGATGAAGTTAAGCTTAAAGTTAACGATAAGAAAGCTCTTTGCCTAGTTTTAGCTTCCAGTGGTTATCCAAATGCTTATGAAAAAAATAAAGAAATAACATTTGCAGATGGAATAAATTCAAAAATAATCCACGCAGGAACAAAAGAAGCTGATGGAAAAATCCTAACTTCTGGTGGAAGAGTTTTAAATATTGTTTATACTGCTGATAATTTTGATCAGGCGATAAAAGAAGTTTATCAAGATGCAGACAAGGTAAATTTTGAAGGCAAATATTATAGAACCGATATTGGACCTTCAGTTAAAAGAGTTTATGTTAGAAGAAAAGATCAGTTTGATTTTCAATCACAAAATCTTAAAGAAAAAATCAAAAATACTCTAGGAATTGACCTTTCAAATCTAAAAATCTACAAGAGATATGACCTTGAAACTAGTGATGAAAATTTGAAAAAAATCCTAAAAACAGTTCTAGCAGAAGCTCCAGTTGATGAAATATATGCTTTTGATGATGCTTTGAAATTGCAAGCAAATTTTGACAAGACAATTGTTAGTCAATATCTTCCGGGACAATTTAACCCAAGAGAACAAGGTGTAATTGATGCTAGTTCTTTAATAATCGATGACAAAAACTTTTTAGTAAAATCATCTACAGTCTATGAAATTACAGGCGTTTCTGATAAAGATTTAAAAGATATTGAAAAATTCATTATAAACCCAGTTGATTCTCATAAGGTGAATTTACTTGGAATTCCAACAACTCTTAAAAGTATAAACAAGAAGAATTTGGAAAATATAACTTATTTAGGATTTAAAGATTTTAACGAAGAAAAACTTAATGAGTTTTTAATAGAAAATTCTTTGGCTATGAGCCTAGATGATTTAAAACTTGTTAGAGATTATTTCAAAAGTGAAAATCGCGATCCAAATGAAACTGAAATAAAAATATTAGATACTTACTGGTCTGACCATTGCAGGCACACAACATTTAACACTTACTTGGATATTGAATTTGATACTGCAACTTTATTGGATGAAGCTATCAGAGATTCATTTGAAAAATATTTGCAAATGAGAAGAGTTTTGGATATCAAAAAGCCTATCAATCTTATGAGCTTTGGAACAATTCTTGCCAAATATATGAGGACAAATAATAATTTTGCTGATCTTGAAGTTAGTAATGAAATAAACGCTTGTTCTGTTTTTACAAAAGTTAGAGTAATTAAGGATGGCAAAGAAAGTCTTGAAAATTATCTTTTGATGTTTAAAAATGAAACTCACAACCATCCAACAGAAATTGAACCTTTTGGTGGAGCATCAACTTGCTTGGGCGGAGCTATAAGAGATCCTCTTTCAGGCAGAGCTTATGTTTATCAAGCAATGAGATTAACAGGTGCTGGAAATATCAAAGAATCCTATGATAAAACCTTAGAAGGAAAACTTCCTCAAGCAAAAATTACCCACGAAGCAGCCTTAGGATATTCTTCTTATGGAAATCAAATTGGTCTTGCGACAGGTCTTGTAGATGAATTTTATCATGAAGGGTACAAGGCAAAAAGACTTGAATGTGGAGCAGTAATTGCTGCTGCACCAGCTGAAAATGTCAAAAGATTAGATCCAATACCAGGAGATATTGTTATACTAATAGGTGGAAAAACCGGCAGGGATGGAATTGGTGGAGCAACAGGTTCATCTAAATCTCATAAAATTAGCTCAATAAAAACTGAATCAGCTCAAGTACAAAAAGGAAATGCACCAGAAGAAAGAAAAATCCAAAGATTATTTAGAAGAAGCGAAGTAGCAAAACTTATCAAAAAATGTAACGACTTTGGAGCAGGTGGAGTATCCGTTGCCATTGGTGAATTAGCTGATGGAATTGATATTTACTTAGATAGAGTTCCACTAAAATACGAGGGGCTTAAACCTTTTGAAATTGCAATTTCAGAATCACAAGAAAGAATGGCAGTTGTAATAGATAGAAAAGACAAAGAATTATTTATGCAATATGCCAAAGAAGAAAACTTAGAAGCAACTGAAGTTGCGACAATTACAGATAATAAAACAATGACCATGTATTATGAAGATACAGTAATTGCTAAGCTTTCTTATGATTTTATAAATACAGACGGAGCAGAAAGATTTGCAAAAGTTGATGTAGTAAGCGAAGATTTGCCAGAAGTTTTGGTAGAAAATGATGAAGATCCAGAAAAATTCTACGAATTAGTAAAAACTCTTGATATATCTTCAAAGAGAAATCTTATAGAAATGTTTGACTCATCAATAGGAAGAAACACAGTTCTAAACCCATTAGGTGGAAAAAACCTACTAAATCCAGCTCAAGTTATGGCAGCAAGAATTCCAACAGAAGAAGGAATTTCAAAGACAGTTTCTTTAATGACTTATGGCTTTGACCCTAAATTATCTGAAGAAAGTCAATATTTAGGTGGTTATTATGCAGTTGTCGAATCCATTTCAAAATTAATAGCGGTTGGCTCTGATTTAGAGAAAATAAGATTATCTTTCCAAGAATTTTACGAAAAAATGGAAGATAGTAAAGCTTGGTCAAAACCATTAAAATCCCTATTAGGAGCCTTTGAGGTAAGTAATTACTTTATAAGCCCACCAATAGGCGGCAAAGATAGCATGAGTGGTAGCTTTGAAAATATAAAAGTTCCACCTACATTAATATCTTTTGCAGTAACAACTGAAGATATTGAAAATATAATTACAAACGACCTTAAAGCTAAGGGCAAAATCGGCTTGGTAAAAACAAATTACAAAGAAGATGGCACTTTAGATTTAGGCGAATTAGAAAGTAATTATAAAAAACTTATAAAAGATATAAGAGATGGTAATATTATCTCAGCCATAGCTCTTACTAGAAAGGGACTTTTGGCAGATATTTATGAGCAAGCTATTGGAAATACTGGCTTTGATATCAAATACGACAATTTATATAATCCAATGTTTGGATCATTTGTTGTCGAATATAAAGACGATCGTGAATTTATAGAAAATATCGGAACTTTCACTGATGATATAATTGTAAATGGAGTTTCTTTAGATAAAGAAAAACTATACGATTCTTATATCCATAATTTAGATGAAGTTTTCCCAGCTTACGAAAATATCAAATACCAAAAACTTAATCCACAAAAAGTTCAAAGAAAGCTAAAATCTGACAAGCCTTGCCAAAAGCCTCAAGCTTTAATTTTAGCAGCTCCAGGAACTAACTGTGAATGGGATACAGCTAATGCTTTGAAAAATGCAGGAGCTCAAACACAAATACTTGTATTTAGAAATCAAGACGAAGAAGAAATTAAAGATTCTATAGAAAAATTAGCAAAAGCTTTAGAAAATTCACAAATTTTTGTAATACCTGGCGGTTTCTCTTTAGGGGATGAACCAGATGGTTCTGCAAAATTCTTAGCAAATATTCTAAGAAACGAAAAAGTTTCTAAGGCAATTAAGCATTTGTTAAATGAAAATGATGGTTTAATATTGGGAATTTGCAATGGCTTCCAAGCTCTTGTAAAAACTGGACTTTTGCCTTATGGAGAAATTAGAATCCCTGATGAAAATGACCCTACACTGACAAATAATACATCAACTCGCCATATAGCAACTTTTGTAAATACAAGAACTCTTACAAATAATAGCCCATGGACTCTTGGAACTGACTTAGATAAAACTTACAGAATTCCAATATCTCATGGTGAGGGAAGATTTATAGTAAGCGATGAGAAATTAAAAGAACTTTTAGCAAATGATCAAATATTTTCAGTATATGAAAATTCCCCTAATGGTTCCAATTACAATATCGAAGGAATAATTTCTAAAGACGGAAAAATTTTAGGTAGAATGGGTCATGCTGAAAGAATTGATGAAGATTTGTTTAAAAATGTTTATAATGTAAGCCGTGAACCAATCTTTGAAAATGCAGTGAAATATTTTAGAAAGGATAAGTAATGAAATTTTTAGGAGAAGGATTAACATTTGATGATGTCCTATTAGTACCAGGCCCATCAGAAGTTTTACCAAATGAAGTAGATACAACAACTTATTTGACAAAAAAAATCAAATTAAACATACCAATGATGTCAGCAGGTATGGATACAGTTACAGAATCTCAAATGGCAATTGCCATGGCAAGACAAGGTGGAATAGGAATAATTCACAAAAATATGCCAATAGCTGAACAAGCTAGGCAAGTTGATGTGGTAAAAAGATCAGAACATGGAGTAATAACTGATCCATTTTACTTACATCCAGAAAATATTTTGCAAGATGCCCTAGATATAATGGCAAATTACAAAATTTCTGGTGTACCAATTGTAGATAAAGAAATGTATCTAAAAGGCATACTAACTAATAGAGACGTTAGATTCCAAGATGATCCAAGTCGTGTAATCGATGAAATAATGACCAAAGAAAATTTAGTAGTAGGTTATGAAGGAATCAAAATGCAAGAAGCGATCAAACTTATGGAATCTGCAAAAGTAGAAAAGCTTCCGATAGTTGATGAAGATAACAAATTAAAAGGACTAATTACAATCAAAGATATTGAAAAATCAAGACAATATCCGCAATCAGCAAGAGATGCTAACAATAGATTAGTAGTAGGGGCTGCAGTTGGTATCACAAATGATATGATGGAAAGAGTAGATGCTTTAGTTGAAGCAAAGGTTGATGTCATCACCTTAGATACTGCTCACGGTCATTCAAAAAACGTAATAACAGCTCTAAAAAAGATTAAAGCAAAATATCCAGATTTAGATGTAATAGCAGGCAATGTTGCAACAGCTGATGCAACTCGTGATTTAATTGAAGCGGGAGTAGATGCAGTAAAAGTAGGTATAGGACCTGGTTCAATTTGTACAACAAGAGTTGTAACTGGTATAGGCGTACCACAAATAACAGCAATTATAGATTGTGTTAACGAAGCTAATAAATACGGTATTCCTATAATAGCAGATGGTGGTATCAAATACTCAGGTGATATTACCAAAGCCCTAGCATGTGGAGCAGCTGTAATCATGGCAGGTTCTCTATTTGCAGGAACAGAAGAATCTCCAGGAGAAACTATTGTATTCGAAGGCCGTCAATACAAAGAATATCGTGGAATGGGATCCCTTGCAGCAATGAAAGATGGATCTGGCGATAGATATTTCCAAACTAATACCAAAAAATTTGTTCCAGAAGGTGTTGAAGGACGTGTTGCTTATAAAGGTCCAGTTGGCGAAGTTGTTTACCAACTACTTGGTGGCTTGAAATCTGGTATGGGATATGTAGGAAGCAAGGATTTGGCAGAACTTTACGATAAAGCTAAATTTATAAGAATTTCTTCTGCATCACTAATAGAAAACCATCCACACAACATAACAATAACAAGAGAATCACCAAACTATTCTAAAAACTAGGAGGAAAAAATGACAGATGTAAGAGTAATAATGGGCTCAGCTTCAGATGTTGAAGTAGCAAAAAAAGTTACCCAAATATTAAAGAAATTTGAAATTTCCTATGAAGTTTCTGTAATATCAGCTCATAGAGCCTTAAACATTTTAGAAGAAACCATAAAAAAAGACGATTGTAAAGTTTATATAGGAATTGCAGGAATGGCTGCTCATCTTGCAGGAGTAATGGCTGGAATGACAATAAAACCAGTTATAGGAATTCCTGTAGGTGGTTCAAACACAGCAGGTCTTGATGCTTTATTATCTATGGTGCAAATGCCAAAAGGTGTTCCAGTTGCAACAGTAGCCATAAATGGTGGCAACAACGCTGCACTTTTAGCTATACAAATTCTAGCCTTAGCTGATGAAAATTTAGCAGAAAAATTAAAAACTTACAAAAAAGAAATGCTAGATAAAGTTATAGAAGATGATAAAAATCTTGAGGAAATATAATGGCAAAGCTCACATATAAAGACGCTGGAGTTGATAAGGAAAAAGGCTACCAAGAAGTAGAACTTATCAAACAAATCGTCAAAAAAACCCATATTGATGAAGTTTTGGCGGATATTGGTGGCTTTGCTGGTGCTTTTGCCCCGAATCTAACAGGGATAAAAAATCCTGTTCTTCTTAGTGGAACAGATGGAGTTGGAACAAAAATAAAACTTGCAATGGATATGAACAAGCACGATACCGTTGGAATTGACTGTGTTGCCATGTGCGTAAATGATATTCTTTGCCAAGGGGCAAGACCTTTGTTTTTTCTCGACTATATAGCAACAGGTAAATTAGACCCACAAAAAATGGCAGAACTAGTAAGTGGAGTTGCTGAGGGATGCAAACAATCAAATGCAGCTTTAATCGGTGGAGAAACTGCAGAAATGCCAGGAATCTATAAAGAAGATGATTATGACTTGGCAGGATTTGCAGTAGGACTTGCTGATAAGGATAAATTAATTACAGGCGAAAAACTAGAAGAAGGAGATATAGCAATAGGTCTATATTCTTCTGGAGTTCATAGCAATGGATTTTCACTGGTAAGAGCTTGTTTAGATCAAGCAGGAATTTCACTTGATGATAAGTTTGACGATGAAATAACTATTGGAGAAAAACTTCTAACACCGACAAAAATTTACGCAAAAGAAATAAAAGAACTTACAGAAAATGTAGAAGTAAAAGCCATAGCCCACATTACTGGTGGTGGACTTTACGAAAATGTTCCAAGAGTTTTAAAAGAAGATCAGGCAGTAGAATTTGACCTAAGTGATTTAACCATCGACCCAATATTTGAAAAAATCCAACAATGGGGAAATATAGATACCGATGAAATGTATCATACATTTAATATGGGCATTGGAATGGTTGTTTTCGTTGATCCTAAAGATTTAGAAAAAACTTTAAAAATTGTAGCTGACAAAGGTCAAAAAGTAGGTAAAATTATAAAGGGCAAAAAAAATATAAAAATTAATTTATAGGAGCAAATTATGGAAAAAGTATATACAGGTAAAACAAAAGACGTTTACAAATTAAATGATGAAGAATATTTATTAAAATTCAAAGATGATGTTACAGGAAGTGACGGAGTTTTTGATCCAGGTGCTAACACAGTTGGTCTTACCATGGAAGGTGCTGGTCATCAAGCTGTTGCAATGACAAAATTCTTCTATGAAAAGCTAAACGAAAAGGGACTTACAACTCACTATGTATCAGCTGATCTTGATAAAAACGAAGCAGTAGTTAAAAAAGCTGAAGTCTTTGGTCACGGAGTAGAAGTTATTGTTAGATATTATGCAGTAGGTTCATTTATCAGAAGATATGGCGAATACATCGAAAATGGAACAAAAATCAAACCATATGTAGAAATCACCTTAAAAGATGACGACAGAAATGACCCACTAATAACAAAAGATGCCCTAGCCTTACTAAACATCATGACAGAAGATGAATATGAAGAATTAAAAGAATTAGCACTTAATATTGGCGAATTTGTAAAAGAAGAATTAGCTAAAAAAGGCCTTGACTTATACGATATCAAATTTGAATTTGGTAGAATAGAGGGTGGTAAAATTGCTCTTATAGATGAAATTTCTGGTGGAAATATGAGAGCTTACCAAGGCGATAAATATATAGAACCTCTAGAATTAGAAAAAATAATGTTAGGCTAAAATCATTAACTATAATGGCTGCTAGAAATAGTAGCCATTTTTCTTGTCCACTTAAGTGAGTTGAGCGAACGAAAGAGAGCGAAACAAAAAACCACCTGCTATGCAGGTGGAGGGATTTAGCTTTAGCTTCAAGCACCAAGAA